>JAESGY010000050.1_pt1 | contig 120263 bp, 102 predicted proteins | sample 9269841 | NCBI WGS metagenome assembly JAESGY01 (sample SAMN17022865, study PRJNA683097) | algae metagenome | isolation source: Spirirestis rafaelensis WJT71-NPBG6 and co-occurring heterotrophs from... | place: USA: Pinto Wells, Joshua Tree National Park, Colorado Desert, CA | collected... | reverse complement strand
TGGCTGGAAGCCCACCGCTACCTCAACATGGACGACCTGAAGGAGCACAAGAAAACCACTCTGCGCGAGGCCGCTTAGCCAACCTGCTCGGCCGCCCCGCTTTGCAGAACTTGACGCACACAATCCCATTGAACGTCTGTCGTCGTCATGCGGTGAAGGGTCGATCGTGATCGAGCCCGACACAAGAGCTACGGCGCGAAGGCTACGGCGCGAAAATTTTCATCTCACCGTATCCTTTTCTTGCTCATCTCCAGTTCCGACACCCTGCCATAGTCGAAAACTGCGTTGAAGGCGCGAGCCTCAGTGCCGGGTCATGAACCTCTCCTGTGTGCTAAAAACCTGCTCGATGAGGCGGCGCAGGCTGCGGATCGACCCGGCACGCCAGTACCGGCGCAGCAGATCAATCTCGATCCCTGTAAGCGGGGCTGCCCAGCGCTCATCCCCCGTGCGCTCCCGATAGACCGCGCGCAGCAGCGAGGAGGCCAGAGGCACGAGGTGCTCCAGTCCGGGTTGTGGCACCTCGACCACCTGCAACTGGTCGAGCAGTGGGCGCGACAGGCCCTTCAATGTATTCGCGGTCAGGACCACACTTACCCCGGAGAGGTCGACCGGCACCTTGAGATAGGGATCGAGCAGGGCTGCTGCCCGTTGAGGCTCGAGCAGGCCCGCACTCTGGCGAGCCCTCGGTCATATATGCGATCTCTTCGAGCGACAGGAGTGTTGGAACTTCCTCAGGGCAGCCGGATATGCGTCCGTATAATCGTCCGGCGCTCTAGCCCGGTTCCGAGCGTTGGCTTGTCGAGCATGCTATATCTGGGCGCTTGAACTCGGAGGCGTGGCTGACCTCGCCAACTTAGGACCGACCCACGAGGCCTGTGCTGCTCACAAGATCCGGCATATCCGATACTTGAACGATCGCATTGAGCAGGGTCACCGCGCAGTTGAACGGGGTTCCGCCGATGCTCGGGTTCAAGTCCATAGACAGTACCCGCGCGAATCCTGGACGGGATTAAAATGGTTCACATGATCCGCAAAGGACGGGGAAAGTGTGTCCGTGAGTCTGAACTCCCGTTCGCCGAGCAGTTCGAGCAGCTGGCGACATAAAGCATCAAGCAGGACGCTCCGCTATGATTTCGACCCGATCCAGAGGATTTGCGACAAGACCGCTTGATGAGGCTCCGGCGGAAGATGAGCTTCGTCCTGTGATTTCCTACTGAGACAACTGCCCTGGCCGGGGCTTGACCTGAAAAATCTCGATAGGGCTTGGCTCCCCGGGCTTGATCTTGGGTCGGCTGGGAGCCGCACTCTCACCCGATGCCTGTCTGGCAGGAGGCTGGCTGAGTTGAGCGTTGCTCTGTTGCGAAGAGGGATTGGCGCTTTGAGCTGGCGCCTGCGGCGGCGCCGGTCCATTCAGACGCCCGAGGCGAACATTGACCGCCGCAATCCTGTTCTGAGCCGTGTCGAAGACGCACTCGTATGACACCCGCGTCCATTCCCGTTGCGGGCTCAGGAACCGGATCGAGTCGCCGCGGTAGCGAACGGCGCTCGCGCTCTCGGACGAAGGCTCCGCTTCCTGGAAGATGTTTCCGAAGGGTCGGTTGATCCATTCGAAGTCGATGGGGGCCTGAGCCTCGATCCGCGGAGCGCAGATACGGGCGGCGCGGTCGGAATTGTTGCGGATGCAGTCCACGTCGCAAGCGGCAGGCTTCCCCTGGGCTGTCGGAACTGCCTGCGGCGGGGCCCCCGTCTCCTGAGCGAAAGCAGGTGCGTGAAGCCCCAAAAGGAGCAGCGAGCTCGCGAGAGCGCTCATCGATGCCCGCCGGTATACGCCTGACGCCGTAGACATGTCCCAGGAGCGTCCGCGGCGAATAGAGCGAATAAACGATGTGCTAGACACGGCAGCCCCCTGTTGCAGCTCGGATGTCGAACGCTGCGTCACCCCTATCCCATATCTATACATCACCTACCGCCGCACGTTTCAAGACATCACCGGAAGCTCGCCGGGATGTGCAAGTTTCAACCCGGCGGTGGATCCGACCCATCCGCCAAGGGGCAAATGCCGATTCCGCAGCCAAGTCTCTCAGAAATGGGCCGATTTAGAACGCCCGATGATATTCAGGAATAATATTCTGGCCCTTTAGGGCTAAGATGCAGTGGCTCCTATGGACCATTGATGAAGTCCGAAAGTACTGATCGATATTTTATCATAACTCCTTTGCGTCTTATTACAGAAGATATTTGATTGTTGTTTATTCGAAGGTTTTCTGTACGGTTAACGCAGCGTTAACGGGCGGGGGAACTGTCCCAATACGCTTAATCAGGGCGGTTCTGCCCAGAACAAGCACAGGGATTCAAAACAATGAAGAAGCATCTGATCGCACTGTCGGCCACTGTCAGCCTTGCCCTCATGGGTTCGGCAGCCTTTGCTGCTGACAATGCATACTCGAACCAGGCGAACGTCCGGCAGACCGGCGATTGGAGCCGCGCTGTTGTCGACCAGACTGGCGCCCGTGGTTGGGTTGACCTGACGCAGAATGGTACGAGCCACCAGGCCAACATCACCCAGGGCGGGGTCTCCAACGATGTGAATGGCAAGCAGGATGGCAGTAACCACACTCTTGAAGTCGTTCAGGGCAAGCTTACTGCAGACAACGAAGTCTACAGCGAGCAGTCTGGCAGCTGGAACACGGCCCGGATCTTCCAGAACGATTTCACCGGCAGCAACAAGGTCGATAACTATCAGCGGGGCTCCAGCAACACCATGACTGCCACGCAGCGTGGTTTCCTGAGCAACGACAACTACATCCTGAATCAGCAGTCTGGCGTTGGCGGTGAGGCCCACTTCACGCAGGATGGAAATGACAACCGTGCTGAGTTGAACCAGTATGAAGGTTACTCTCAGTTCGCTTCGATCGACCAGAAGGGCTCCTACAATGGTGCCTATGTGACCCAGGGTGGCTTTGGTGCAAACCGGGCTGTGGTGACCCAGACCGGAAGCTCCAACGGGACGAATGTCAGCCAGTACGGCTCCAACAACCAGGCTATCGTGACGCAGGGTCGTCGCTAATCATGTAACGAATGGGAGGGCTGCTTTAGGGTGGTCCTCCCATTTTCATATAGAGTTTTGCAGATGCTCGGTCGTCTGATCCTTGTCCTGATGCTGGGAGGAGTGGCCGTGGTTCACGCGCAGGATCCGCAGGCAAGCCGTCTGACGTGCCAGCTGACCGCATCCGAAGAAGCCGGCAAGATACTGTTCGAGGGGCTTGTTGCCGGCGAAGCCGAAATCGCTGGGCGCTACACGCTCGAGATCACCAAGACGGGACCGGCAGGCTCCGTGACATCGCGGCAGGGCGGAGGCTTCCTCGCTAAGCCGCTGGTTTCGAATGTACTCGGACGGATCGCAATCACCCTTGAGGATGGAGCTGGCTACAAGGCGGTCCTCATGGTCGACGCCGAGGGTCGCTCTTATGGCTGCGAGAAATCGGGATCCGCTGCTCAGAGATGATGTACGCTTGCTGTCGGTCGGCTGAGCCTCGCGAGTGGCTAACCCCTATCGAGTCGGTGCCATTGCTCCAGTCGCGAGGCTATTGAGCAATCCATTGTAGATCATGCCCCGCTTTGTTCTGTCGGAGTGGCAACAGGGCTCACACCAAGGGAATGGTCGACAGTCATATCGTGGGGCTATCCCAAGTCGAGTATTGAACGGCGCGTCTTTCATCGGGCATGCTGGCGAACTGAAACGGAAGGTTGCTCACAATGAATGCCTCAGCGAAGCACGACGCAGGTCACATATTCCCGCGCAACCGCATGAGGGGGTATTATGCAGGCCTCATCGGCCTTTTCGTCGCTGCGCTGCCTTCCGCAAGCCTAGGCCAATCCGCAACGGTATATTTAAATGAGCCGCCGGCGCGTCGCAGGGAGGTTCTGATTGTACCCGACGCAAGTTCGGCCCGAAGGGACCAGCAGGAAAGTCCGCTTTGGGATGTAGTGACAGGCAGGCCATCCGCGAGCAGAGGCGGTACTCGATTGGATGACAGAGTGCTTGTGCCCGTTCTGACATCGGCACCAGCAATACAGAGTACAGGCAACCGATCGGAAATTGTGCAGGTCGGAGAGCGGAATTCAGCCACGGCTAATGTGATCGGCACGGGCAACCTGACGCAGCAGTACCAGACGGGTCAGCAGAACAACTCGGCTCTGAACGTCTCAGGCATCGCGAATTTCGTTATGTTCAATCAGAACGGAAGTTCGAACGCCATAACAGGCAGTGGCGACGTTCACCCGAATGCTGCAGGCATCACCGTTGGAGGCAACCTCAATCGCGTGGGGGTCGATCAGAATGGTAACAACAATACACTGACAGCCAGCGTCGTAGGCGCCAAGAACGATGTGAGCTACGCTCAGTACGGCGACAACATGGTTGGACGAATTGATTTTAAGGGTGTCGGACAAACGATGTCCGTCACTCAATATCCATCGTTTGTTCCTTCAGCAAAGTAGTGTTATGTGATCGGTCGAGTTGGGGGCTTAAGCGATGTTTGTGATTAGAGTGTCAGAGGTGCGTCACCTCGCGCGTGCTGCTGCCGTCGTGGCAGGTGCGTTTCTCGCGACCGCTGCGCAGGCAGGCAGCCTGACATATCAACCCACGAACCCTGCTTTCGGAGGCTCTCCCCTCAACGGATCCTGGCTTCAATCCGGTGCGGCGGCGCAGAACGAGTTCGTCCGCAAGGAGCAGAGGCTGAACCAGCAGCGGGCCGAGCGGGAGGCACGCGACTCATTCCAGGAGTTGACTCCTGGACAGATCTTCGCGCGGCAGCTCCAGAGCCAGCTCTACGGATCTCTCGCCAATCAAATCACCTCCGCCATCTTCGGCGAGAATGCTCAGCCCAGCGGCACGTTTTCCTTCGAAGGAACGACCATCAATTTCCGCCGGGTTGGGAGCAATGTCCAGATCAGCATCAACGATGGGAAAAGCGTGACGGAAGTGGTCGTGCCCGCGTCACCTTAAGCCTTCGTTAACCATACGAAGGACATGCATGGCTTGGTTGAGTTGCAGAACAAAGATTAAAAGAAGGCGCGGGGGCACCTGAGTAATGGGCAAGGTCGTCAATCTACTTTCGGCCGCAGTTTTTGCAGGTCTCCTGGCCGGCTGCACAGCGACCGGGCGCGAGCCGCTGGAAGAGCCCCCGACAGTTACCGCGCCGTCGCCGACGGGACTGAACCTCGCGACCCTTCCCGCACCCTCGCAGAAGGTCGATATCGCCGTTTACAACTTCCCTGACCTGACGGGGCAGAACAAGCCGAACGATAACCTTGCTGAATATTCAAGAGCGGTCACCCAGGGCGGTGCAGCGTTCCTGATCGATGCTCTGAGACGCGCGGGTGGCGGCAACTGGTTCAACGTGATCGAACGGGCCGGCCTTGCCAATCTGCTGCAGGAGCGCCAGCTGATCCGGGCAACTCGAGCAGAGTTCGACGGCGATAACGCCAAGCCCCTGCCGCCCATCCGTTTTGCTGGCTTACTTATCGAGGGCGGGATCATTGCCTACGATTCTAACACGATCACTGGAGGAGCCGGAGCGCGATACCTCGGGATCGGTGGTGACACCAAATACCGCCGCGATATCGTAACGGTTGCAATGCGGATCGTATCGGTGCAGACGGGTGAGGTGCTGAGCAGCGTCACGACCACCAAGACGATCTATTCCTTCGGGGCTACTGCCGGAACCTACAAGTACGTTGCAATCAACAAAATCCTCGAACTGGAAGCGGGCTTCACAAAGAACGAACCCACACAGCTGGCGGTGCGCGAAGCGATCGAGCTGGCTGTCTACTCCACCATCATGGAAGGTGCTCGGAAGGGGCTCTGGAAATTCCGCGATCGGGCCGCAGGAGAGCGCCTGATTGCCGAGTATCTCATTCGGGATGATCCGAATCCGGTTATGGAAGAAGCCACAGAGCGGAAACAAGCAACCCTGAGCGTGCGCGGCTGATCTCTGAGTTGGAGCGTCAGTGAACGGCAGAGGAATCATGCGATCCCGCACTGTGCTTCTGCTGGCCGCCGTTCTGGCGTTGCCGCTGATGCCCCATCAGCGCCTCGCAGCAACGCCCCTGGCCGAAAATGCCTTGAAGGTTGAGGCGGATGAGGGCGTCGAGAAGCCTCAGGGCGCAATGCCCTTTGAGGTTTCTGGTGTCCATGGCAGGGGAGCCATCCAGGAGGCAAATGCCGGGGAATTGCGGGAGACCTTCGAGAGCGACAGCTTTCATCGCTTCATCGAAGCGGCAGCCATCCGGAATGATATTCCAGTCTGGTTTCTTACGCGCTTGATCCGGCAGGAGAGCGGATTCAATCCGCGCGCTGTAAGTCGTGCAGGCGCAATGGGAATCGCGCAGTTCATGCCAGCGACTGCTGCCGAAAGAGGCTTGGCCGATCCGTTAGATCCCGCCCAGGCAATCCCGAAGTCGGCCGAATTGCTCAAGGACCTGAAAGGCCGCTTTGGCAATCTTGGACTTGCGGCCGCAGCCTACAATGCCGGGCCACAGCGGGTTCAAGCGTGGCTCTCAGGACGCGGTGGCCTGCCGCTCGAGACACGATCCTATGTCCTTGCCATCACAGGACGCCCTGTGCAGGAATGGGCACCTCCTGGCACCGTTCTCGCATCCTTGGACACGCCCGCCCTTCCCAAAGCGACAACGGTTGGTCTCGGATCGACCCCTGACGCAGCAGCGTCGGGCAAGGAAAAGGCTACCCTGGGTCAGGATGGAAAACTGAAGGTTCTGCTTCAGGCAGAGGCCGAGCAGGGTTGGGTCGGCCGAACACGACCGCAAGCCCGGGCTGCTGGCGAGCAATCCCTCTGCTCGCTTATGAACTCGATAGGTTCGACCTGCATCATCCAGAAAACCTACTGAAGCCGCATGCTCCGATATCGGGCGTAAGGCGCCGGCATACCCCTTTCTTTCCGCAGCAAGGAACCAATTAGGACATTCTAAGGATTTATAGGAATGTAGGTTGGGGCTTGGTGGTTTCGGAGTATGCAACAATGCGCTTAGTGACAAGTGCTGCTGCTTTCATGCTGCTTACCGGCGCACAGGCTCAGGACAGGGCGCCTGCCAACGTCAACGACTGCACCTTCCTGACCAATCCTCTCGAACTGCGCAATTGTATAGACAGCTTCGAGCAATGGAGACCTCGGACAGTCTCTTCCAGTGACCTGGGTTCGGAACTTGAGCCGGGAGTAACAGGTTCAGTACTTCCGCATTCGAAGGCTGTGTCAGGGCGAAGCTTGAAAGCAACTTCCCAGAGAGAGTCCCGCTTCAAGGTGCCGCTTAAACCAAGCGAGAAGACCCGCATCGAGCAGATCGAACGCTGATCAACTGGCATATCCATGGGGATGTGAGCGGCTCCATCAGATCGAGATTTATTAACAGGCTGTTTCTTTGGAGACGCTCTTTAGGGCTATTCCGATACCTCCAAAGGGTTAGGCTATATAGCCTAGCTATTGCATAAGCCACGGGCTGCAAATAGTGAAGCTTCAGTGGCGTACCTTGTAGGATAACAGATGGCCGGAAAGTTGGTTCAGTTCGGTTCAAGCCGGCATGCTCAGGTTGAGAGTGCTGGATTGGGTCTCACGAAGGACGTATCGACGGTCCTCATCTGCAACAACCCTCTGCTGGCCCTGGGCCTCAAGCATCTCTTGATCGGGACCGAGTTCGTCGTGTCCGAGACAGCGCCCATTGGCGGTCTGATGTCGATCAATTCGTCCAGGCCATCACCCAACCTCTTCATAATAGATGCCAACGGATCGACGAAGGAAGTCATCGAGACAGTTGAAAATCTGAAGGGCTACTATCCTAAAGCGCGGATCGTTCTGCTGGCAGACACATTTGACCTTCAGGTTGCGCGCTTTGGACGAGACGCCGGCGTGGATGGCTTCTGCCTGACAGCGGACGGTTGTGAGATTCTCGTCAAATCGCTTGAGCTGGTCATGTTCGGTAAGGCAGTTCTACCCTCTTCCCTAATTGACGCCTTGCTAGATCAGATCTCTTTGATGCCACCAAAGGAAGGCAGGTCTGAGGCGCTCCTGAAGGAGGCCGATCCGGCTGTCCAGAAGCTCTCAAAGCGTGAGATCGAGATTCTGTTCCGTCTCAGTTCAGGCGAGCCCAATAAGATCATTGCTCGCAACTTCGGTGTGGCTGAAGCAACGGTGAAAAATCACCTCAAGGCAATCCTGAAGAAAATCGGTGCCGCGAACCGCACTCAGGCGGCAATCTGGGCCAAGCAATACCTTTTAGAGCCATAGGATGCCATTTCATAGGTCAGCACGTCTTCTCTTTCAGTGCTGAATTTAAGGTGCATTACAAGTTTGTTTGCCGACAGAAAAGCGCTAGGGGCACAAAGAGCGGCTGCTCGACAAGACGTAATCATATTTGACGATGCCATTCAGAAATCTTCTGCTGAGACTCGCTGCGACATTTCATGGCCGTCGGCGTAGTCGGGGAGGCGGCATTCTTGTCGACTTGATGTTTCGCGAACTCACTGCGTTTGCCTATCCAGACGTCTTCCGAAAGAGTCGCCGAGTGGCGGCCATATCCCACTTGGATGAGAGCTGAGGTCGATATTCTGACCCGCCAAATCAACGGTATAGCGAAAGAGAGCCGTATAATTCTCTTGCATGCCTCTCCCATTGCCTCCTATCGCGGCACGGGCAAGCAAGCTTCAAAGCAGCAAAACAACCTCGTACACAGGTCCAAATCTTTGCCAGCCCGATAATATTTTTATTTCGTGTTCACTACTGATGGGCTACCAAACCCCAGCCAATTGCTTTGCGTCGGGGACTACGAATGCGCTGCTACTTCAACCTCGTTCATGATCATGCTGAGCTGATTGATGAAGAGGGCGTTGAAGTCTCTGATTTTGAGAACGCTAAGGCTCAGGCAATCATGGCCGTGGTCGAATTGCAACGAGAGCCCCGTGGCATTGTTGAGGATTGGAGCGGATGGCAGCTGAACGTTGTCAATGCGGAAGGATACCTTCTCTGGTCCGTTCCGCTCAGTCTCGCGCTGCACTGACGAGCTTTGACCATCTTGGACAGGATTGTCCCACTCAGCGCGAGATCCTGACCAGCCGGTTGGTGAAGCGGCCCTGACTATCGACATCATCTCCCTTGCTCTCCAGACCGGTTTCTTTAGCTATCGGCGCATCACCGCTCTTCTGCGAACGGTCAGCTGAGGAGTAAGCTGAGAGCGCTTGAGCCGACCTTGCTCGTCGACCGGCCTTGCATCCGGGTGCAAGCAGAGTATCCCTGATGTGTTCTGGATTTGTGCATCTGTCGAAGCCGCACCCACGATAGGTGCAGGCCGACAAAGCCTCGGAGTTGGTAGCCAATGGTATCCCTGAGTGGATCGCATGATTCGGGCGAAGACGGTCTACATTGAGTCGGGCAGCCCATGGAAGAAAGACTCTGACGAGAGCTTCGCATTGAAGTTCCGGGATGAGCTGCTCAAAGGAGAGGTCCTCGGCAAGCTCAAAGAGGCTCAGGGGTGATCGAAAGCCCGCGGCGCTGCTGCATACGGCGCGCCAACAATCGTCGCTGAGCCACGAGCCGCACGCACCTGAGGCGTCGCTTATGGCCTTCCGCGCAATCCCAACCAGCTCCGCCCCATATCACAGCCATAGCGCCAAGCCCGATCCTAGACTACCATTCGGCTCATGCTGTCATATGGGGCTGGCAAGATACAGGACTAAAATGCTCGATTATAGTTGCTTGAAATGTAATAATAATGTATGAACTTTAAGTAGATTAGGAAGTTTCTGTTCCTACTCTGAAGAGGCTGTGGTGAGAATCTGTTGCTCGGATCTCTTGGCTTCGGGATAGAGAACCGAAGGCGGTATATTCTGGTGTAAAGAAGCAACAACCGGCGTTCGGCGAGTTTGTGGTTGGCAGGTGGTCTACAGAGTGCGCTACAGCACAGTGAACTGCGAATTTGATGCGTAATTCACGACGAGATGCAGCCAGCGATCAAGTTGAACAGATGCGCCGAGTTCTAGATTGGGTTCAGGAAGAATACATGAAGCAAGAATATCTTGCTGTGATTGCACTTGCAGAACGGCTTCACCGCCGGACTCTCGATAGATTGCAGGTAGAACTCACGCATTTGAAGATTCAGGATCTTAATGCTGTTCAGGCGATGATCTTGCTCAATATTGGGCCTCAGGAGGTTACAGCTAAGGATTTAATGATCCGCGGTTGTTATCAGGGTACCAACATCTCGTATAATTTGAAACGTCTTACAGAGAACGGCTACATCAACCAATCTCGATCGGAGAATGATCGTCGGCTTGTTCTCATACGACTGACTGCGAAAGGCCAGAACCTCCTCGAGGCGTTGGACTCTTTCTACGAAGGGTTAGCTAACGACTTAGCTGCCAGGGCCGTTGACGAGGCAATCCTCGAGAACTGCAGGGCGACTTTGAGTATGCTTGATATGTTCACAGGACGGCAGACTGATCAATTTGCGTAGTCTTTGCTGCCAATTTCACTGCCTGAGATGTAGAACTTTGGTGATATTCCATATTCAGGTGCGGCATGAAGGCCAATGATCATGGTGTTCTGTCAATGCTCTGAACAAGCCGTAAGCAGCGCCCTGATGACAGTAGTCGGATGGAATTGAGTCTCAAGGTCGAAAGTAGGCCATACGGCCTAGGGCATCTAGCTGAATTTTCACTCCCGTAGAGAACATCTAGGGTGAGCATGGCCGAACATTCTCATGATCCGTTTTTGCTTCAATGAGAGCAACAAGCAAAATTGGATAGGCGGGATGAAGATCGCAGCAAGTTAGCCATCGGCTGATTTGTTAAGTTAAAAAGATAGAGGTTGGTAAAAGGAAATGTATTTCACATCGCGCTCTGCGCGTCCGTGTTTTACTTCGGCTAACCATCACTGATATTAGTTGTTGAGAGTGAGCCATCATGTCCACCAGTAATCTTCCAAAAAGGATCGATAATCTGGAGAAAATCGGAGTCGGACTCTGGGATAAGGACAGTCTCGGCACTGCTCTCAACGATGTGGATCGTGCGAAGTTCAATTGGTACTATAACTGGGATGAGCGCGCCCTATGGGACGTCGATGAGACACCCGAGCAGGCAAGCTACGCCCCGATGGTTTGGGGTGGCGCCGGCCTTGATTGGAAGGAAATCGAGCAAGCGAAGAAGGCTGGGGCGACAACTCTCCTGGGCTTCAACGAGCCGGATGATCTGTATCAAGCAAACATGTCAGTGGATCAGGCAGTGGCCCTATGGTCGCAGCTTGAAGCAACAGGTCTGCGGCTTGGCTCTCCGGCCCCAACACAGCACGGTATCCTCGGTGCAGATTCGTGGCTCGGCCGCTTCATGGCCGAGGCAGACAAGCTGGACCTCCGAGTCGACTTCATTGCTGTTCACTACTTCTCGCAAAGCAAGGACGTCAATGAGTTCAAAGCATGGCTTGAGGCTGTTCATAAGCAGTACAACAAGCCAATTTGGGTGACGGAATGGTGTCTGGCTGACTGGAGCAACCCAGGGCGGTTCACGGAGGAGGAGCAGGCGGCATTTGCCCTAGCAGGCGCCCATATGATGGACGATCTTCCGTTTATCGAGAAGCATGCATGGTTCGCAGCCTACGAAGGCGGCGACGGTTGGAACCTCAAAAGCGGATTGTTCGACCGAGAAGGCAATCTTACAAAGGTCGGCCAAGTTTTCGATGATCTAAACAGCGGGCGGAGCACGCTTTCCGAGGCCCCTCCGGTCCTAGTTAGCCAAGCGGGAACGTCGAAGAAGGACAAGATGATCGGCGGCTCGGAGCACAATGAGTTCAACGGCCATGCCGGAAGCGATATTTTGTCGGGAAAGGGCGGGAGTGATCGGCTTTGGGGCTCAACCGGCAACGATACGCTGACAGGCGGAGCGGGCGAGGATGTGTTTGCCTTCAACACAAAACCGAACAAGAAGAACCTCGACACCATCAAGGACTTCACAGTCGCTGAGGACCGCATTTGGCTTGATAACAAGATCTTCACTAAGCTGGGAAAGAGCGGCTCTTCAACCGCGCCTGAGCAACTGAATAAGATCTTTTTTGCAACGAAAGCGCCGAAGGACAAGAACGATCACATCATCTATAACAAGAAGACCGGATGCCTCTCGTACGATGCGGACGGCTCAGGCAATAAATACAAAGCGATCGAAATCGCCCTGCTCAAGAAGGGCTTGGCTCTGAGTGAGAAGGATATCTTCATCATCTGACGATCAGATCCTAGAGTGACTTACTGCAACGAGGTAAACTCGCGTTGGCATGAAAATTTGCGACCGTCGCTGATGCGCCAATCTGGCTGTTTGTGTGGATCAGGCCAATGCCAGGTTTCACGATCATTGAAATAAACAAGCGCTTCGACATGCCGGAACCTGCCCAGTTTCTCCTGTGCGCACGACAGCCACTTTTCCTCGTAGCTCGCGGTGCCGGTGACTCCAAACTCAACCAAGACAATCGGCTTGCCGTAGTCGACGACCTGTCCGTGGAGTGCGCCGAACTTGTCCGCGAACGTTCGAGGATCGTTCTGCTGGATGTTCCACGCTTCAAGATCGAATAGCGTCAGGCCGATGAAGTCAACGTAGGCGTCGCCTGGATAATAAGAGGCCAGGGTGGCTTCGCCCTTCGGGGTCCATCCAAAACGTGCTTCCGGCGCAAGAGGCCTGCACTGGGTTACGAAATGCCGGTAAGCCTTCTGGAAGGTCTGCGGATCCTTATTGGCCCAAGGGAACCGACCCTGGGTTTCATCCATCTCATGCCCCCAACTGACCATCACGGGTGCGTTAGAAGCTCCGATTTCGTGACAAATAGCCGAAATCTCGCGGTCAAACTTGCCTTCGATAGTGTCGGTCAGGAGAGTTTCTGAGCCGTCCTTCCAATTCGGCGCCCGGGTCCAGGGCTCGACTGTCACGATGATCTGCCGGCCACGCTTTGCAGCGTCCTGGGCGAAGGATCTGTACTCCTCCGGCTTGAAGTTTTGCCAATAGAGAAACGTGTGTTCCAGTGAAAAGCTCAAGTCGTCGCGGAGCAGTTTGTGAGGGTCATAGACACCAAGCTTCGGAACGCTGCTCGCGCTGTCAGCTTGCGCACTCCGCTGCATGTTCGATGCAAATAGAAGGCAGGCAAGTGCGGCAAGGCCGATCTCGAGTCTCATCTCTGTAGTCCTTTACGCAAAAACCAAACCATCGTCTGCCGATCCGCCGAGCAAGCTATCGCGAAGCGAGAGCCGCCCTGACTTGGCCAAACTGCTCGGAGATTTTGTTGCCTGACACGATCTTGTTGAACTCGTCGCTCTGCTGAGCCTCGGCATGCTTGAACACATACCAGGCGCCATCGGGCTCTCGGCGTTGGTAGATCTCGTCGCCCTTCACGTGATGGGTGAAGCAAGTCCTCGCGGGGTTGCTTCCAGCCTGCGCTGTCCAGCGCCCCTGAAAGCACATTCTGCCCTTGCCATTCGTGGCCCATGTCCCTCTTGCAAACGACCCTGTGGCGCGCTTGCTGCCGACAGCCGCATAAAAGCGCCCGCTCGGATCCATGTAGCCCCCGCCATTGGACCAGAGCCAAGTATTGCCGCTATAGAGCTTGCGAAGTTCAGCCGCACTCATCGGGCGCCCTCCCGGCGACTCCTGAGCAGTTCCTTTCGCAGTCTTGGCATCTGCGGCACCAATAGTCGCTGCAACTGAGAGGCCAACAACGCCGATGCTCATCAGCTTTCGTAGATGAGATAAACCAAGCTGATGCCGCATCGACACAATTCCTTTACTGATGAACACGATTGTCGCTGCCCTCATGCATGCCGCTCACGATGGAGCGGACACACTCCCGATGCGGAATCGCGGAGTCAGGATCTACATCAGGATTCCGTAGAGATACTTCGCCCGAACCTCACCGAATTTTGCTTGGATGCGATCGCCCGGCAAAATCTTGCTGAACTCGTCCTTGCGCCCTATAGAGCCTTTGAAAACGTACCAGGGTCCGGCGTCGCCCTTCTTCTGAAGGATCCGTCCCTGAACTATTCTGTGATAAAAGCAGGTCCGCTCGACACTCGTTCCGCTCTGACCGTTCCAGAGGGCTTGGAAGCACATGTCGCCATTGGATCCAGTCTGCCACTGGCCGCGCGCCAGATATGAGGATGGAGCGTCTGACCCTACTGCCGCGTAGAAGGCTCCATTGGGCGCAAAATAGCCACCGCCCTCGGCCCAAATCCAGGTTCTGTCGCTATAAAGTTGCGTCAGTTCCCATGTGGTGAGATCGCGTCCATTCTCACGACTATTTGGCAGAGAACCTGTCAAATCGTAGACAGCTGGAGCACGTCGCTGATGTGCAAACGCAGCCGAAGGCTTGCCTTCGCGGGAAGCCGACTGCAGCGACCGAGACGTACTCTTCACCCGACCAGCAATATCTCCATGAGCATTGCGCAAATGAGAGGATGCACAATACTTTTGCCATCTAGTATCGGAAGTGCATTTTCCAGGTCGCGGAGCAGCTTGACTAGGCTCAAATACAGCCGAACTCAAAACTAGCCCAACCCCTATCGTCAGAATACACAATAAACTACGCATAGCCAGCCCGAACCTGCTTCTAAATTACATAGGGCTTAAGCTGAGCCCAATGATTAATTAACTATGGCTCAGGTCCGCCTGACGCAAGGGAATTTTAATCAAAATTAAATAAAATTTTACTCATTACGATTTCGGGGCTATAAAGGAGTATCGCTTACGTAGGGTAACTCCCTGGCGAAATCTGAGTTCAAACAATCTGCCAAAGCGCGTCCAGGGGCACCATGGGTAATCAAAGTGAATTGCGTTCTCGCGTCCTCCCATTGCGCTGCGTGCCGCGATCCTTGTCCGATGAAGCGACACTTCGAGGCGCTTCGCTGAAGCGCATTCTGGTCACCGGCGGCGCAGGTTTCCTCGGCTCCCATCTGATCGAGCGGCTACTCGAAAGCGGACATGAGGTTGTTTGTGTCGACAACTTCAGCACCGGCGAGCTCCGGAATCTTGGAGGAATGCTTGGGAACAAGCGCCTGTCGGTTCTCGATCACGACATCGTATTGCCTTTCAATGCAGGGAGCTTCGACCAAATCTACAATCTGGCCTGTCCTGCATCGCCTCCCCACTATCAGGCAGATCCTGTTCAAACGACGAAAACCTGCGTGCTCGGTGCATTGAATGTGCTCGAGATCGCGCGCGCATCGAATGCACGCATTCTCCAGGCTTCCACGTCGGAGGTGTACGGCGATCCTGCGGTGCATCCCCAGCCAGAGACATATTGGGGCAATGTCAATTCCACGGGGCCGCGTGCATGCTACGATGAGGGCAAGCGTTGTGCCGAGTCCCTGTTCTTTGACTATGCCAGAATGTATGGTGTCCGCATCAAAGTGGCTCGGATCTTCAACACCTATGGCCCTCGCATGCGTCGAGACGATGGTCGTGTCGTGTCCAACTTCGTTGTGCAGGCCCTTCGGGGCGAAGACATAACGATCTACGGCTCCGGCTCGCAAACCCGCTCGTTCTGCTACGTGTCGGATCTGGTCGATGGACTCATGAGGCTCATGGCATCTCCAGATGCGATCGTCGGGCCGGTGAACGTTGGCAATCCGGGGGAGTTCACCATCGAAGAACTCGCATCGATCGTTGTTGAGATGACAGGCTCACGATCGAACATCGTTCATCGCGATCTGCCTCTCGATGATCCGCGTCAACGTCGTCCGGATATTACGGTAGCGAAAGATGCCCTAGGCTGGCTTCCGCATATCTCTCTCAGGGAGGGCCTATCCCGGACGATCGACTACTTCGCATCCGCAGTAGCAGAGCCAGAGATGCTTCAGTCGCTCAGCACCACTTCTGCTAGGTAGCGTCTCCATGAGCGATCTTCATATTTTTGTGACTGGTGGGGCAGGCTTCATTGGAAGCCATGCGTGCAAGCAGTTGGCTGCGCAAGGTTACGTTCCCGTTACGTATGATAACCTGTCGACTGGCCACGCGGATGCCGTTCGTTGGGGGCCTCTCATCATCGGTGACATTCTCGACAGGAATCGGCTCGAGGCTGTCCTCCAGCAGTTCAAGCCTGTTGCAGTGATGCACTTTGCTGCATGTGCATCAGTTGCGGAATCCGTCGCCGACCCGGCGAAATACTACCTGAACAATATCAGAGGCACATCGACCTTGCTTCGGGTCTGCGAAGAGCAGGGTGTCAGGAACTTCATCTTCTCCAGCAGCTGCGCCACCTATGGTGCGCCTACGGTGCTTCCAATACAGGAGTCTACCGTTCAGCAGCCTATTAACCCTTACGGCGGCAGCAAGCTGGTCGGAGAAATGCTTCTGGCTGAGTGCGCAGCCTTGTGCGGTCTGAGATATGTCGCCTTGCGCTACTTCAATGCTTGTGGAGCAGATCTCGATGGAGAATTGGGAGAGCGTCATACGCCCGAGACGCATCTTATCCCCCGGGTTCTAATGGCGGCTTCCGGCGAGTCCGCCAGCTTTGAACTCTTCGGCGATGACTATGATACTCCGGACGGAACATGTATCCGAGATTACATCCACGTCTGCGACTTGGTCGGCGCACACATCCTGGCACTCCGCCATCTCCATAGTGGAGGCGAAAGTCTGGCATTGAATGTGGGCACCGGCAGCGGATTGTCCGTGAGAGAGATCGTAGATGCGGTCAGTCGTATTTCTGGGTATGAGGTGCCTACAATCATCAGATCTCGTCGTCCTGGTGATCCTCCGGCTCTATATGCTGATCCGATACTGATTCAGCAAAAGCTCGGATTCCGAGCGAAGTACTCTGATATCGATACGATCGTCAGGACAGCGGCACCCTTCTTCGGCATCGACCTGCAACCCCAGTTCAGCGTTGCAGTCTGAACAGGCGCAGCCGCCCAGCGATAATTTCTCGTGAAACCTCAACTTCAGATCAGCACGGGTGAGACAACCCCTCTTCTTGTCCCAGCGCTTACGGCCAGGCGACAGGTGGAGTATGGAATCCTGGGCCTTCTATGGCTCGTCGCTTTAGCGGATTTCTGGCTATGGTGGCTGCAGGAGGATCATGTCATCGAACTCTGGCGTTATATTGTCAGCACGCTCATTCTTGGCTGGCTCTCCTTCTGCCCAATTTATTTCTTTGCGGTCTTCTACTTCGGCAGGGTTCCCAACCCCAAGCTCCCGGTCCCGCAGAACTACAGGGTTGCAATGGTCGTCACGAAGGCGCCAAGCGAACCCTTCGAGGTTGTTCGCGAGACATTAGAGGCGATGCTGCGCCAGACGTACCCACACGATACTTGGCTTGCTGATGAGGACCCTCAGCGGGAAACAATCGCTTGGTGTGAGGCTCACGGAGTCAGGATCTCATCTCGAAAGGGGCGAGACGACTACCACCGCTCGACATGGCCGCGCCGGACGCGATGCAAGGAAGGGAACCTCGCATTCTTCTACGATCACGTTGGTTATGAGAACTACGATTTTGTATCCCAGCTGGACGCCGACCACGTACCGGATCCCACCTATCTCGAAGAGATGCTGAGGCCGTTCATCGACCCCGGTGTGGGGTATGTGTCCGCGCCTAGCATCTGTGACAAGAATGCTGAGAGCAGCTGGTCCGCCCGCAGCCGATTGTACATCGAAGCGCCGATGCATGGCGCCATGCAGGCCGGCTACAGCAATCGCCTAAGGCCGCTTTGCATAGGTTCTCACTATGCGGTGCGGACTGCTGCGTTGAAAAGCATTGGGGGCTTAGGTCCCGAACTTGCCGAGGATCATTCGACGACGCTGTTCATGGCGGCTCATGGCTGGCGTGGCGTCCATGCAATGAATGCGATTGCCCATGGCGATGGCCCGTCCAATTTTGCGGATCTTGTCACACAGGAGTTTCAATGGTCGCGCAGTCTCGTCACCATCCTGCTCCAGTACACGCCGCAGCTCATAGGCAAGTTGCCGTTGCACCTGAAGTTTCAGTTTCTCTTCTGTCAGCTATGGTACCCACTTCTCTCGATTACGTCGCTCGCTATGTTCACCACTCCGGTGATTGCACTTTTTTTTGATGTTAACCTAGCCAGGGTCACCTATCCCGATTTCATTGCGCACGCCGTTCCTCCGGCGCTCCTCTTGACTGTCCTAATTATTCGACTTGCTCGCCACGGATTGTGCCGCCCCAGCAATACGAAAGTTCTCAGTTGGGAGGCCGCTTTGTATCCTCTCGTTCGATGGCCATGGGTTCTGATTGGCACATTGACGGCATTCCGAGACTGGTGGACTGGCGCGGCGGTTGACTTCCGCGTCACCCCGAAAGGTTCTGCTGCGACAACAAGATTGCCGTTGCGGGTTCTTACCCCGTTTGTTCTTCTGTCCGTTGGCTCTGCTCTGCCAGCGCTCCTGTTGAGCGACATTCATGAGGCACGTGGTTTCTACTTCATCACGCTCATCAACAGCATCTTCTACTCACTTGTGACACTTACCATCTTGTTGAAGCACTCCCAGGAGAATTGCACGTCGCGTTCTCGCGCGAGGTTCGGGTTAATGCATGACGGCATGCGGTTGATCATCATTCTCGCCGTGGTAGCTGCTCCATCCCTCGCTTTACCGCTTCGTCTCCCCGCTGGGGCCAGCGCCATCATAGAAGGAGCTGAGAGGCTTATCCCATCCGCTGGATTGCCCAAGCTGAATTGAGGCGAGCGCTGAGGCATCGGTCCTATAACGATATCGCCGCTTGGATCTCGGAAATGAGCGTGCTCGTACCGACGGCAACTGCTGCAGGTTGCATTTGTGCGCCTTAAGTCGATTTAGTGGCTACGAAAGGTCCGTGAGCCCACAGTCCCAAACCCACAACGCTCCGGATCCCAGAAGAGGCTGCGTACTATGGTGTGCTTCTTGGTTTTACCAAGGGATCGCCAGCGCCATCGCGAGACCGGCGACTTCGGCGTGGAACTACCAGCTGATTTATGCGCAAAGAGAAACGCCATCAGGATGCTGTGAGAAGCCCGGGCCGGCGCTTATACCGCAGGTGTTATTTCCTGGAGCACCTTGAACTCAAGCCTGAATAGTTGCAATAGCCACTATCGCTGATCAATGCTGGGCGCCAAATGACCGCTCAATTACGCTGTCAAATCCTGCGGCGCTGCCTGAGGTATTGGTGACGGGATGCATTTCGCTTTTCCAAACTACGGTTGAGTGCAATTATGTTGCTGAATATTCAGGCTTACGAGAAATTAACTGTAGAACACTATAATTCTTGAAACATAAGATCGCAGGGGCAAATCTGATGAGTACTGGCAAGCGCGTAGGGCTCATTGCTGACAAAGACGCTTATTTTCGTCTTGCTGTAGCTGCCGTTCTTACCCGCCATTTTGGCTTCTCAGAAATCCTAGAGGCATCTTCGCTCGACGAGGTCCTGGAGCGTCTCACCGACAATCCGCAAACAGAGTTCGTTCTGTTGGACCTCTCAATGCCGGGAGCGCAAACACCGACCAATCTGCGCTCGATACGGGAGTGTTTCCTCAATGTACGTGTGGCTGCTATCTCGGCACCGACGTCACGACGCGACATTCTCCAAGCTCTGGAGGCGGGCGTCCACGGGTATATCGTGAGAAGCCCTCCCATCGATGAACTCGTGAAAGCTCTCAGTGTCATTTTCGGGGGAGGCGTCTATGTGCCACCCTGTCTTGCGGATCTTTCTCCAAATCTTATCAGCCTACCCGAAGGGAGCACGGAGAAACGCGAAATCCTACCGAGCGTTGGGCCGAGTCCTTCGGTCCATCTCCTGACTGCACGGCAGAGGGACGTTCTTGACCTGCTTGTACAGGGCAAGACGAATAAGGAGATCGCAATCGCGCTTAAACTCGGCGAGGGAACCGTGAAAATTCACATGGCTGCGATCTTTCGCTACTTCGGCGTGAACAATCGGGCCGCGGCAGCGGTCGCAGGGGCGCGCCCATATCCAAACCGGCCGCGCGGCGTCCTGAACGAGGAGCCAAGCAATGGGGGCAGGGACGCTGTCGGACCTGCCACCGGTGGATTTCGCCGAGTAGACGCTAATGTACCAAGACATGCTCCCGTCTAGATCCGGTCAATCCTTCATGCGAATGCTGACATGGAGACGGCCATCGGTGGTCCGACGTTCCCATTGTCCCACCTTCAGGGATAGCAGGACGTGGCAGACAGCTGAATGGACCTTCGGATCAGAACCGCATTGAGATTGAAGGTGACTGTGCCGCTCAGCAAAGACCCGCATGCAGCAGCCGATAGCGTGAAAGCAGGAGGCGGACCCGGAGCGAAATAGCGACTTTTCGGCTCGGGGCAGACCTGCCTGACCGAAGCGCACCGCGCACCTTCTTCCACCGCATAGTGAAGACTGGCGACGCTCATTCCAAGCAGCGAAACGTTCATGACAGCAACAATCAGGGTCAGGAACGCCGGTGCAACAAGAGCGAACTCGATTGCTGTCACTCCTCTTTCATCCTCCGCCACCGGTTTCCAGATCACTGCCATCATTAAAGCAGTCTCATGTAGGAGGTGCTCTGGATAGGTGTCTCAAAGAAGCGCGCCACAGTAAGGTCCGAGAACAGGGGCCTGTAGGAATAGGTAACGCTGATCCTGATGTAATTGCCTGGCTGAGAATTAGGCATAGAGGTCGCAGTGCAGTCGACAGGTCGGGTGTCAAGGGTTCCGACGGGCTGCAGGGCACCCGTAAGATCGAGACAGAAGTATCCCTCCGAGAGGGAGCCGGGCGTCAAGGCAACCCCGTTGCCTAGCGAGGTGCTTTGCACAGCCGCTACGATGGCAGCGCCCAACCCCGAGCAAAACTTTGTTGCCGGGAGCTTCGTCGGGTCGCACGTCTTCCAAGCCGCCTGCGCGCCCATCTGAGCGGCATTCTCCACCTGCATCCGTCGGTAGATGTAATCCGCGACATCGAGTGCATTCAGCATGAGGAGGCACAGGGTGCCCGCCACGACAGCAAATTCAATCCCAGCTGCACCTGCATGACATGCCCTGAAAGCATAGAAAAGAGCGGGCGCGGATCCGGTTCTGCGGACACGACGCTGAGTGATGCAGACCGTCCAAGAAAACGAAAATCTGCGCTTTCTCATCCTACATACCTCACCCGACCAGGCGGCCGCGTCGGTAGGACGGCAGATCCAAGCCGGCATCCGCACAGTCGGATCCGTTGGACAGGACCAATCCGGTTCCGTTCACGGTCAGGTTGTCGACGACAAGACTGAAGCAAGCATTACCACTGCTGGATTTGTTCACTGCACCACTGAAGGTGACGCTTGCGTGCGGCAGATAAACCAGTCCCGTGATGTTCCAGGTCGGACCGTTGCCCGCAGACGTGATGTCAACGCCTGTGGTCAGATTGGGAGCCTGGTAGATCGCGACGCCTTTCCATGGGCCACTTTTCGGTGCCGCAATATCAATGCCTCCTTTGTTGGTGCCGGTGACGATATGGCTGTAGGCGGGACCGTTGCTCCCGGCGACGACAATGGTCAGATCGGTTCCGCGGAACGTATGCCCCACCGTGTCGAGTTGCCCGTTGTAGATCACAATGACGGTGCCGCCAGGCCGGGAGCCGATTGTAACATCTGCCATAAGCTTGAGATTGCCGCAGACCGTATAAACGCCGTCGGGTGGGAGTGCCGGAACGGAACTCCATTGCTCACCGGGATAACTGCTGCAGGGGTTTGGAGGGATGTTGGAGGCCAGATGAGAATAGGGATCGCCGAGCCTCGGGACCGGACCTCGGTTCGGTGCCCGGCCGCAGCCCGATGGATCGCCCGAGCTGGAATCGGCGTAATCGGCGATCTGATGGCTACCGTTGCAGGTCAGATCATTGTTGGACATGATTCCGCAGTTGGTCAGATTGGACTTCGATCCGCCGTTGACAACGATGTCATCGAACTTTGCCCCATCGTTTCCAAGGGCGAGAACGCAGTAGGTGCGCGGGGTCGGCACCCTCAACGCGAGGGCTCTTGCCTGGAGCGAGGTCTGTCGCGTGGTGCTGGACTTGCCATCCTTGATGACCTCAACGGTCACGTTGCCCCTGTAGCCGACAAGGTAGGAGAGCACTAGCGGAACGGAATGGGTGATGGTCACGCTGTAGCAGTTCGAGCCGCCTGCCGGGCAGGGTGCCTTGTCGGTGAGGGTGACTGACGTATTCCCCTTGCCGTTCACGAAGCCGTATGAGGCTGCAACGGCCAGACCTTCAGCCGCGTAGGTGGCGGTTCCATTTGTTGCAGCCGCGATGGCTGCGGAATCGGCTGCATTCTGCAAGGCCCGCTGTGTGCGGTACCAGTGGGAAATCTCAATTCCGACCCCCGTAGCGCCGAGCAAAGTTGGGAGCACCAGTGCGGTGACGATTGCGACATTGCCTCGGGTGTCGAGAGCGAAGGCTTTCAGCGGACCCGCAATGACCCTGAGCGCCCGGTGAAAGCCCATACGCACGATTACAACGGCTGGGGCAAGCCTCATCTCTCCCGTCCCTAGTTCATCGTAGTGATCTGAATGATCGCGGGTGTGAGGATCACCCCGAAGAGGACAGGCAGGAAGAACACGATCATGGGCACTGTGAGCTTGGGGGGAAGCGAGGCTGCCTTTTTCTCGGCTTCGCTCATGCGAACGTCCCGATCTTCTTGCGCGAGAACACGGAGGGAATTGCTGAGGGGCGTACCGTATTTTTCAGACTGGATCAGACTTGTGACGACGCTCCTGACACAGTCCAGGCCCGTGCGCTCGCCGAGATTTTCATAGGCCTTGCGACGATCCTGGAGGTAGGACAGTTCGGCCGTGGTGAGGCTGATCTCCTCTGCAAGCTCAGGGCATTGGGCCCCCACTTCCTCCGAAACCTTTCTGAAGGCACTTTCAACTCCCATTCCGCACTCGATGCAAATGAGAAGCAGGTCAAGAGTATCCGGCCAAGCTCGGCGTATCGCCAACTGGCGCTTGGTGATTCTGTTCCTGAGATACAGAAGGGGCGCATAATAGCCCAACCAAGCTGCTGCAAGCACCAGGACGAGCTTGACAACCAAGGGATGCTGCAGGTCGAGAACGACGAAGATATAGAAGGCAGCCAACACGAGCATGGCGGCTGGAGCGAGCATTCGCGCAGCCAGGAAGGTCACGATCGGACCCCGGCCCCGGTAGCCGGCCATGCGGAGCGTCCGTACCAATTCTCCGCTCTCGGTCTCCTTCAAGAGGTTGAACTTCTGGACGATGCTCAAGAAGATCTTTCTCGGCTCCTGGTCGAGCCTGAGCGTCCTGGGTTGCCTGTTGAGCCTGTTTCTCTCGCGGATTCTTATTCCCTCACGCTCATTGTAGATCTGGGCCATCCGGGCACCCAGTTTGTCTTTCGTGAGGTAAGGCCAAGCCACCAACAGGGCAGCTGAGAAGACCGAGAGGGCCGCCGAGAACGCGATCAGCATATCCGTGTTGCCGATCAAAAGGCTGATGTCCATAGCCATGCTCAAATCTCGAAGTTGATCATTTTGCGCATCACGAGGATTCCGATCCCCATCCAGAGCGCGCTTGCAGAAAGGACAAGTTTTCCCAGGAACGTGGTGAACAAGAGGGCGACATAATCCGGCGACGTAAGATACAGCAGAATGCCGACAACAATCGGCAGTGACCCGATAATGAGCGCGGACGATTTTGCCTCGGCGCTGACCGCTCTGATCTTCGCCTGCATCTTCTTTCGCTCCCGGAGGACCTTCGAAAGGTTTGCAAGCGTCTCAGACAAGCTGCCGCCCGTACGACTTTGCAGAGCGATAACGATAGCGAAAAAGGTGGTTTCCGCTAGAGGGATACGGTCCGGGAGGCGCTGGATGGCCTGATCCATCGGCATGCCCATCGTCTGATCCTCCACGATGACCTTGAACTCGCCCCGTACGGGCTCCTGGGCTTCAGCAGAGATGATCTTGAGGCAATCGACAAGAGGCAGGCCGGCCTTTACGCCGCGAACAATCACATCCACCGCATTCGGAAACTCTTCAGCAAAATGCTTGAAACGAAGCTTGCGCTGGATATCGACATAAAGGTGCGGAAGCAGGAGGCCGGCAGCGGCGGCGAATCCAAGAGACGGGACGGGACTTAAGCCCAATCCGCCGAGCAGGATCGCGAACGCTGTCAGTCCCGAGACCGCACAGGCGACGCAGTAGGTCTCCCTACTCCACTTCAGACCGGCTTGGCGCATTCGACCTGTAAGGGTCGGCTTCGCCCCCTGCTTCACCTTCTGCTTGTCGTCAATCTCACGCAGGGTCGCCTCGATGATACGCCTGCGCTTGCCCTCGTCGGATTGGGGCCGCCGGTCGACAGAGCTGCCAGGGCCGGCGAGGGCCTCAAGCCGCTTCAGGGCTTCGGGTTTCCCAAAGAAGCGGGATGGGAAGAGGCACAGCGTAACCCCTCCGATGCTGGCAGCCGTCAGCAGGGATATGACCACTGGAAGAGTTTCAGGTGCCAGCATGCCCCACTCCCTCACTCATCTCAAAGGCCGGATTGTTCGGCTGCATCCAGTGCAGCGGCGAGACGCTTTTCCTCCCCGAAGTACCGGGCGCGATCCCAGAACCGTGGGCGGCCAACCCCTGTCGAGCGATGCTTGCCCAGGATGTTGCCCTGAGGATCCTCGCCCATCATGTCGTAGACAAAGAGATCCTGGGTGATGATCACATCCCCTTCCAGGCCCAGCACTTCGGTGATGTGTGTGATGCGGCGGGAGCCATCCCGCAGTCGAGCCGCCTGGACGATCACGTCGACGGAAGAGGCAATCATCTCCCGGATCGTCTTCGAGGGGAGGGAGTATCCCCCCATAGTGATCATAGATTCCATGCGGCTCAAAGCCTCTCGCGGGGAATTGGCGTGCAGTGTTCCCATGGAGCCGTCATGGCCCGTGTTCATGGCCTGCAGAAGATCGAAGGCCTCGGCGCCACGAACCTCGCCCACGATGATGCGTTCCGGCCGCATCCGAAGGCAGTTCTTGACAAGGTCGCGCATGGTCACCTGACCCTCGCCTTCGATGTTGGGCGGTCGGGTTTCAAGCCGCACGACGTGCGGTTGCTGCAACTGGAGTTCGGCTGCGTCCTCACAGGTGACAATTCGTTCTCCTGGCTCGATGTAGCGAGTCAGACAATTGAGCAATGTCGTCTTCCCAGAACCGGTTCCTCCCGACACGATGACATTGCAGCGGACGCGTCCGATGATCTGAAGAACCTCAGCACCTTCTCGTGTGATCGAGCCAAATCTGACCAGCTGATCGAGCGTCAGCTTGTCCTTTCTGAATTTTCTGATGGTCAGAGTCGGTCCATCAATCGCCAGGGGAGGGGCGATGACGTTGACACGGGAGCCGTCGGCCAAGCGCGCGTCGCAGATCGGACTCGATTCATCGACACGGCGGCCAACTTGACTCACAATCCTTTGGCAGAGATGGAGCAATTGTGCGTTGTCACGGAATCGGATGTCAGTTTTTTGGACCTTTCCTCCGACTTCGATGTAAACGGTGTCGGCCCCATTCACCATGATGTCGGCAATGTCATCGCGCGCCAACAGTGGCTCGAGGGGCCCATATCCGAGAACGTCGTTGCAGATGTCCTGGAGCAGTTCGTCCTGCTCGGCAATCGACATAACGACCTTCTTCGCCGCTACGATATCCTTGACGATGTCTTCGATCGCGTCGCGAGAGTCCTCGGCGCCCATCTTCGCCAACTGGGAAACATCGATCGCGTCAATGAGCGCAGCAAAGACCTGGGTCTTCAGCTCGTAATACTGCTCGTCCTTCCGCGTCGCCGGCTGGCTCTCGGGAGCTGGATTGACCGAAGGGGCCCCGGCAGGGTGCCGCGTCACAGGTTCCAGATTGAGGATCGATGCAGGAAGCGAGGTCGCAGGGGCGCTCTCCGGCTTGTTGGGGCGAGCTACAACGTGAGCGAGCTTCAGTTCCCTTACGCGTTCGTGTTGTGCCCCCCTCTTGCCGAACATGCCGGTTCCCCGATGTACGATCGTCCCGGCGCCACTCGCGCGGCTTGCACATCCCTTGACCCTGTCGGACCGGGCTGAGCCGGAACAATACTTTCCTTGATGAAGAGTATATGAGGACTGGTGCTGACGGACCATTCAGCCGGATGGTCTAGAGCGGCCCGCTCCTGCCCACTCCGAACAGCCTAATTGCTTGATCTGCGAAATTATTGGATTCAAAGCAGGTTTCGAACCTTCCGGGAGGCTAGTATGTCGAGCAACACTCGAACCATCGCTGTTACGGCTGGGGCACTCCTGCTTGCCTGCTCCACCAGGCCGCTGATGGCGGATGGAATGCGGCACCCGGAGGTTTCCCGGCTCGCCCCTGCCAGCGGGAGTCCCGGGAGCAGTGTCATGGAAGTCGGGGTGACGATCGACTTTGCCCGTGTTCTGACCTTCGCGGAGCCCGCGCGCACCATCATCATCGGCAGTCCCGGCATTGTCGACGGAACGTTGAATGATGATCATACCATCGTCTTGACCGGGAAGGCTGTGGGTGTGACCAACCTCATCGTTTTGGGGGAGGGACGACGCGAGGTTCTCAACGCCGTCGTCAGCGTCAGCCCGAGCAGCTTCCAGACAACAACTATTTACTCGGGCGGTGAGCTCAGGACATTTTCGTGTGCCGGCTCTTGCAAACCCATGCTGTCGGTTGGTGACGAGGGTCCGCACTTTAGCAAGGCGCGGGATCAGATCAGGGAGCGGCAGGATATCCTTAGCCTCGGAACCGTCCCCCGGTAACGATCCAGGTCTGGGGACCACTCCTCAGGGGCAGGTCATCAGTCCCTCAACTTCCCTATAAGCGAACGCAGGCAGAAGCGCCTCCCCTGATGACCCTTTACGGACTGGCGAGACGTCAGCTTTTCCGCGAGCCCTGCAAGGGCCTTCGTGGCTGTGGCTCTGGCCGACACCTCGGCGACCATCTGGCCGTTATTGGCGCCGGTTCCAAACAGATGGGCGTCGAACGGGATACATGCATCCACACCGAGTTGCACCGCCTCGGCAAAGGCTTTGGGGGTTATCTCAGGTCTTTTCGGCATTCCGACCTGATTGAGAATGACTCTCGGAGGGGGATCGCTCGGACGAGCCTGCTTCAAGAAACCGATGAGGCTCCTGGTGCTCTTGAGGCTTGCCAAGTTGGGCGTTGCCGTGATGATGACCTCATCGGCAGTTCTTAAGGTGTTCCTCGTCCATGCCGTCCATTGGTGTGGCAGGTCCAAAACAAGGAATGGTACGCTCGCCTGCGCAACCTCGATCAGTCTTTCCACGGTGGCTTCGTCCAGATCAAAGGAGCGGTCGAGGGTCGCAGGCGCGGAGAGCAGACTCAGACGATCACCGCATTTCGTCAGCAGTCTGTCCAGCAGAACCTCATCAATGCGCCGGGGATCCTGAAGGGCCTCCACAATACTTGGCCCGCTATCGATGTTGAAGTTTAGAGCCGCCGTTCCAAATGGAAGATCCATGTCAGCCACGATGACATCAAGCTTGGAGTGGCGGGCCATGGACCAGGCCACATTGTGGGCGACCGTCGATGATCCAGTTCCTCCTTTGGCGCCGATGAAGGCCAAGACTTGGCCGACCTTGCTTGATGTCGCCTCGCCGTAGATCTGGCTGATGGCTGCGATCAATGCGCTGGGCTGTACCGGAGCAAGGATGTACTCGCTGATTCCGCGCCTCATGATCTCCCGGTAGAAGGCAATGTCGTTGGCGTGGCCAATGGCCACCACCTTCGTGCCTGCATCACAAACGTCCGCGAGGCTGTCGAGGTCAGCGATAAAATCAGCTTCGGTCGACTGGCTCTCGACAAGGATGAGGTTCGGTGTTGGAGCCTCCCGATAGAGCGCCACTGCCGCTGCAACGCCGCCGCGCTGCACGGTTGTCTGGGCGCGTGACATCAGTCGGTCAGAAGCCGCGCGCTCGACGGCAGCTGCGACGTCCGGACTATCGCAGAAGGCGTGGATCGTTATGCGCGGAATGCGGCCGATCTTTCCGACTGTCTCAGCCGAGAGAAGCGCAGCCTCGGGGTGCGGGTGTCCCGGTTGAGTGAGAGAGCGAGCGTGAACGTCCGAATGCCGCTCCAGAAAGCCATAGGAAGGCTCTTGCATCAGATCCAGGGTCATATCCGACATGTCGAACTCGTCTTCCTGCGATGCTTCTCGATGGGTTGGTTCAGGTTACTGCGTCCGTACAAGCTCGCTGCGGCCCGCACGCAGGATCCGCACAGTGGAGTTGGTTTCATTTTTCACCAGGGATGCTTCGCCGATATCAGAGACAGACCGCAGGGCGAGGGACAGGGCACCCGTCGCCTGCCCGGACGCGACGATCTCCGCTTGAGCAGGGCTGAGTTCGAGGGTCACCGTCTTGCCGACGACGGCAGCGTCGCTCTTTGTTTCGTCGGCCTTCTGATCGACAGCCAGAACGCGGATGTTGACGAGGAGAGTCCGGGAGAGATTTTCGCTCTGGTTGCCTGCTTGCCGTGTGAGCGTCTGGAGCACGTCGACGCGATCGTTGGGCAGAATGAAGCCGCCTGCTGTGCTTTCCGCCGACACTCGGATTGCCACTGCGCGCTTTCCCGCGGGAAGGAGTGCGGCCAGCAATCCGGATGATCCACGGACCAGCTTCTCTTCGCGGATCGGTTCTCCCGCCACAAGGTAGTTGCGAACGACTGCACCCTTGAGACCTGCCAGGGCATCCGGCTTGGCGTTGCGGCTGACGAAGCCGGGAGGGATTGAGTCTTTGGGCCAGCTCTGCCACCTCAGATTCCCATCATCGATCGTATGGCCCTGCGGCAGATCAATCGAGGCGACGAGAACATCCTCCATGGGGACAGAAGCGGGCAGGGCGGCCTGGGCAGCGACGTCCGCTGCTTGCATCGACAGGGTAAGCCATCCTGCAAGCGCGCCGGAACCGATGGCTATCATGAGAATGATGATGCGAAGCATGTCACCCTGCCTTGTCGCGGATCATGGGTTGGAATGGCTAGAGCGATCAGATCCTTCAGAAGAGATTCGCCCAAGGTGTGCTCGGAAAGACGAAGAGCGCCGCAGAGGCGATTGCCACTCCGTAGGGGACACCGGTCTTCCGGTCGTGCAGTCGAGTCACCCATTTTATGTTAAGGCAGAATGCCGGGAGCGGCATGATGCGGAACTGAAGGAGGGCGAGCGTCAGGATCCCGCCGAAGAGCATCGAGCAGACCAGATAGAGGGGCGCGAAGTCTGCACCCAGCCACAATGCGACCACGGGGGTCAGTTTGGCATCGCCGCCTCCAATCCAACCAAAGGCGAAGCAGGTGAATGTACAGACCAGCACTGCGCCGGCAATGGCAGCGCTCAGACCGATCTCCGCCAAGGACCACCCAGCGAGAGGAGCCAGAACTGCGTAGAGCCCCAGCAGGGTAAGAACGAGGCTGTTGCGGATCCTCATGGTGATGAGATCCATCGCTCCTGCCCAGGAAACAGCCGCGATGAAGCCTGCGCTGGCGGCCTGTGCCGCGACGGCTGAGAATGTCACTGCTGCCTCTTCATCTCGTGGAATTCGTTTTGTAGTCTTGGGCTTGGTTAAACTTAGCGGAAGAGAAGGGCCGCCTTCTCTTCCGACTGAATGAAGATGCAAGTTCGGACCAAATAGGGCTTAGCAAACCTTTACTTCGCTGCTTCGGTCGCGACCTTGTCGAACAAGCCAGTAAGAGTAGTGCCCATTTTTCCGTCTGCTTGGAATACCCCGATGATGACCACCGCCAACCCAGCGGCGATGAGACCATATTCGATAGCAGTAGCGCCGGACTCGTCTTTGGCGAAGCGGGTGAAAAGAGATTTCATGGTGTTGTTCCTCGACCTTGTTGCCTGGTTTGCTGACCGAGTAGGACAGCGTCCCCACAAGCGCCGTTCGGATCATGTTCAGAGCCAAACCTTTCGCTTGTGTTGTCTCATTTAAGAGTTGTTTCGGCACCTTGGTCTATTCGGCTTGATAGCCTAGAGCATTAATCAAACCATCTTCAGCTAAACGGTCTAGTCGGCTCAGTCGAGAGTTCCGAATTCACCAACCGAGAAGCTGGTTACGCCTGATCCTCCAGATGAATATTTCCGTTCTTCTAAGACCTCTCGTTCGGTGCCGGTCCTGAGCACCGAGGTAGGCCGGATTCCCGCGTCGCGGCGATCTAGCTCTGCTTCGAGCCGAGGCGGTTGGTGTTGTCTCTCAACAACTCCAGGTTGTTGTTGACCGTCAGATTGCCCGGGTCGAGCTCGTGCGCCTTCAGGAAGTTGCTGCGCGCCTTAGCGACATCCCCGCGCAATAGGTAGGAATAGCCGACATTGTTGTAATACTCGGGCCGGTCCGCCATGAAGCGCGAGGCTTCGCTGTAGGCCCTATCCGCAAGATCGAAGCGCCGGACTCGGTCATACGAGGCTGCAAGACCGAGCCACGCCTCCGGATTGTTCGGCATCACCTCCACGGCCCGCTCATAGTAGCGGGCTGCGCTCCCGTAATTGCGTTCCGTAAAATGCACCTTGGCGACGGTCAGCACCTGATCGTCCGGATAGGGTTCGACCGATGCTGGAAGATCAGGTCGTGCAACAGTGTTCCCGAAGCTGGAGAGGCTGAAATCCTGAGTGCTGTTGCAACCTGTAAGTAGCGCGGCCGCGAAGATGAGCAGGCAGAGCCGCCATGCGCGTTGGACTTTCAGCATCACTTGCCCCCGTACCCAGTTGTTATGTGTGTTGTCGGAAGCAGCGTTTGCTTGTCCCGCAACAGAAGAAATATCCAGGCAAGTCGGATTAGATGCGAAATTTCTTTACGCTACGTTAACCATACCGCCTCACATCTGATGAAGTCTAGACCACGGGGACGAACAGGCCCGCGTTTCGGATCGACGTAAATCAGCAGATCAACCGCAGGAACCGGATCCTCTCCATGCCGAAGAAGCACTGCCCGTCGCAATGGTGGAGAGAAAGCGTCATCTGGTCCGCCTTCATCCTCGCTCTTGCGGTCGCTGCGACCACCCTCTTGGCGGCAGCTCCCGCATTGGCGCAGGAGCGGCTCCTGCGCTTTAGCAATGGCCGTGCGCTGTCTGGGGTTAACGTCGCCAAAGGGCAATTCCTCACGGCGAAGACGACTGCTGACATCACCAAAGTCATCGTAGGCGACCCTGATATTGCAACGGCCGTTCCACTCACTGGGCGCAGCTTCTATGTGCTGGGAAAGGCCGAAGGGCGCACCAACATCGCCGTCTATGCGCTGGATGACTCGCTTCTCGGAACCGTGAGCGTCGAAGTGGGCGCCGATATGCCGGACCTTGAGATCTCGCTTCAGCAGGCCCTGCCGCAGGCCAAAGTCAGGGTTGAAACCGTCAATGGGAGGCTGCGTTTGAGCGGCACCGTTCCCGATGCGATCTCCCTCCGAAAAGCGCTGGAAATTGCCGAGCAGTATGGCGCTGACGGTGTCATCAATGCCCTGCGGGTCAGCGGCGGGCAGCAGGTCATGCTTGAGGTTCGCTTCATCGAAGCCAACCGGAACGCCGGACGCGAGCTGGGCGTGAGTTGGTATGCTAGGCGTGAGGGCGGATCGCGGGGAGGCGGATTTACCTCAGGAGGCGTCAGCTCGGACTCGACGCCGGGTCTTATTCGGTTCAATCCTTCTCTTCCAAGCGGGAACCAGCCGTTCGGTACCTTGGTGGCGCAGGTGCTGGGTGGCGGCATCAGCGCTGACATTCTCGTTCAAGCATTGGAAGAAAAGGGTTTGGCGCGCCGGCTTGCCGAGCCGAACCTGATTGCCCTGTCTGGCGAAAAGGCCAGCTTTCTTGCTGGAGGCGAGGTCCCGATCCCGGTTGCCTCCGACGAGAACAGAGTCACTGTCCAGTACAAGGAGTACGGCGTTCGCCTGAACTTTACCCCGACGGTTCTCGACAATGGTCTGATCAACCTGAAGCTTGAGCCGGAGGTCAGCCAAGTCGACGAGTCAGTCCGGATCAACACTGGGCTCATCTCCATTCCGTCGTTTATCACACGTCGCGCAAGCACCATGATTGAGGTGAGGGATGGCCAGAGCTTTGCAATGGCCGGACTGCTTCAGAGCACCCATACGAAGAATCAGGATCAGATTCCATGGCTTGGACAAGTACCGATCCTTGGCGCGCTTTTCCGGTCGTCGTCTTTCCAGGAGCAGGAAACAGATCTCGTCATCATCGTCACACCTCACTTGGTCAGACCATCCAAGCCGGGTCAGCCACTCAAGACCCCGTTGGACTCGAGCAAACCGGCGAACGACGTGGAATTCTTTCTTTTCGGCAAGCTGGAGGTCGATAGCGATACGAAGCGACGTTTTGCCGACGGAACGGGTATCATCGGCCCTTATGGGCACATCGTCGAAGTGCAGCCGGAAAAACGCAATGCGAAAAAGAAAATCATCAAATAGTGGGCATTGGATTGTTGCAGCCGTGTCCAGCCTTGCTATGGCTGGCTTCAGTGGCTGTGTCGACTACGCGAAACGCCGGGACACCCTCACTCTGTCCGCCGGTGAGGCCCAAGCCTGGAACCGAGCCGTTCATATAGCGGACCCCTGGCCTCCTTCGTCAGGAAACACCTATATTGACGGAGACGGACAGCGTGCTTCGCGCGTCATTGAAGCCTATCGAAAGGGAGCAGGGAGCGCTCCTCCTGCCCCTCGAATCGAGATTTCTGCGGAAAATGCAGCTGAAAAGGGGGAGCCCCGGGTTGGAGCGGCTGAGTAAGTCGGCGAAGCGAAGTCAGTTCAGAGGACAGCCCGGCTTGGTCATTCTTTGAGCCGGTCGGGCGACGGGTTTACATGGAAGTTCACCCGGACAGACTCTTCCGGGAGCCCCATAAGTTGTGCTAGCCGGGAGCGGGCATCATTGAGAATGGTGCTGATGTGAGGATCCAAGCTGTCTGCGCGAGCCTGCTCTGAACCGGGCTGCGCCCGGAGGAACATGACCCCATGCCTTCTGTCGCGTGACCACATCATGCGGACTCGGGCGGAGAGGCCTCGCTTCGGAATGCTGATAGTAAACTCGGCGGGGAGTTCGACAGGGGAGTGAAGAAAGATCTGAGCTCCGGCTTCCGAGATGTCTCGTACCGTGCATTCAATGTCAGACGCTCGATCCTCAATTTGGATTCGGCCCTCGAGAATTGTTGGCGCACGCCTGCGCAGACGCCGGTCCTTCACTGATCCCCCCACTAAGCGACGCGCAGATTGCATTGTTTGCTCGGCTGGAAAACTATCACCTTAAACTAAACGAACGCTTACCTTAGCGGTTAGTAACCTGCCTTAGCAGACTAGTTGCGCTTTATACCTAGCATACCAGATTTAAGGGAATGTTTCCTTATCCGGGCTATGTGCGATTTATGCACAGCCTAAGCCATATATCCGGCATTCCTAGACAAGATCAGATCCATATCGGTCTTGTCCGGTTGCTCTACTCAGCTCTGCCTCAGGTGGCCTCGGTTACCACAGGTGTCGTCGTAGGTGCCTGGCTGATGGTCTGGCATACCGGTGCCAGTTGGGACTGGTGGCTCGCTTGGCTGTCTGTGGGCATGGCTGCGATCCGATTAGGCCTCCTTGTGTCGTTTCATTGGTGTGGCGCCGATAGAGTTCTTTCACCAACGGCGGCAAGACATTGGGAGCGCGCCTACGGCGGTGGTTCTATCGTGATGGGCTTCATCATCGCGGGGATGTCGCTTAGGGCCGTTTCAGGCACCGAAGCAGGGCTACAGCTGCTATGTCTCGGCCTCACGATGGCCACCTGCGGCGGGCAATCCTCAACACGTGTCGCATGCCGGGCATGGATTCCAATCAGTACTGGAAGCATCGTTCTAGCGGCTTTTTCAGGAGGCTGTCTCCTGCATCCGGACACAAGCTATCGGATCGTTGGCTGCCTACTTATGCTCTATTGGTACAGCCATTTCGAAGCGTGTCGTCATGGTGCTCAGACCATTCTAGCCTTACATTGTGCTCAGCACAGTCTCGCGCACCAGGCCGCCCACGATGATCTCACAGGACTGCCGAATCGCGCCGCCTTTCGCAGGTGCCTGTCCGAGGCATCTGTCCAGTTGGGACGAAGCGGTCAGAAGTACGCAGTCTTAGCCTTGGACCTCGACGGGTTCAAGTACGTGAACGACGCTTACGGTCATGCCACGGGTGACGAACTACTTCGCCAAACTGGCGGTCGGCTGCGTCACGCGCTCGGGCCCTGGGAGATGGTCGCTAGGCTTGGCGGTGATGAATTCGCGGTGCTGCAGATCTCGCGTCCGGATTGCGAGGCGACAGAAAGTCTCGCACAGCGTCTTATCCGTGAGGTTAGTGAGCCATACCACGTTGAGGGCAAAAGGATTGTCATCAATGTCTCCGTGGGTATTGCGATTGCCCCGGTCTGCGGTGACGGAGATGAACTCATGCGTGCTGCCGATGAAGCGAGCTATGAGGCGAAGAGGAGCGGTAAAGGGCAATACCGTCTCGCCAAGGGTCAAGCGCTCAAGCTTGTTCCTTCGCATGAAGTCTATCCGGATGCTCTTAGGGAACAAATCTGAACCCACGCTGTCGAATGTGATCGTCCAGACCGGCTCCCATGGCGACTTTACTGTCCAAAATGCGCTGTAAGGAACCATGTTTCGACGCCTACGGGTCCACGACCTGGCAAGACCGGCTAGCACCTTGAGGTCACTCCTGGGGTCGGACGAAGCCTAGGCGCTACCTTTTGAATCGTCTGTGCGGCTTCAGCATGCTTGATCCGTTGCCGCCGTCCCACTCTCAAGTTGGGTAGGGAACCGAATCTGCGCTTGCCTGACTCAAGCCATAGACCATGTTCGAGAAGATATAGGCCACCTATGCCAGAGTGGTCAGTGACGGCACGACAGTGACAATCAGCAGCTGTGCGAGCGAACAGGTTAGCCCGTTCGATGGCCTTTGGACCCAAGCCCCATCGCATTCCTGAACAAGATGAGTGCTGCGGTAGAATGAGGTGCGCCGCTACGAGCGCCGCTTTGCACACGTACGACCATGGCCTTTTCTGATCCTCACGAAAGACCGATGTTCGCCTTCATCAACTTGCGTGAAGACACGTCTCCATTACGTGAGCTTTACCTCCACCTCCATATCAGGGTGCGGCATCTCGGAAATTGCTTCTTGCGTTGCGCTGTTATTGAACAAATCTCGCAGGGCTCGCTCCTAGGCTCTTGGTAGCAAGATACCTCTTTAGTGCGTGATGGGTTCGTTCGAGTTCCGCCGCTAGCTGCTCGACTTGTTCCGGTCCATTGAACGTGAGTTCCACGCTCGTAATTTTTCGCCAACTTACGCAGATCTCATGCACGATCTTTGCCCCAACGTTCGCTGATGCGCTTTGCAATCCGTGGGCCTCAAGGCGAAACCTGTGGGAGTCTCCGCGCGCGGCGGACGTTCGCAATTCGGTGATGAGACCATCGGCATCCGAAACGAACTCCTCTACCAGATCTGAAACGAAGTCTCTGCCTCCCAGTCGCTCGAGTTCTCCCAGAAGCGACTCGTCTATCAGGGACGTGTGATCAACAGGAGTTATGTTCCGCTTTGCGCTGTCGATTAGACTCTTTGGCTGGGAGCCAACCTTCTCTTCGACGGTCCTGAGAAGCGTCACCGGCTGCACTGGCTTTGTCAGGCAAGCATCCATTCCTGCCTCGACGGTTCGGGCAACAACGTCGGGCGTTGCATCTGCCGTCAGAGCAATAATGGGTACGCGGGTACCCTGTGGCTCCGTGAACCTGAAGAGTTTCGTTGCCTCAATGCCCGTCATAACGGGCATGTTGATATCCATGATGACGAGATCAAACCTTCCCGTCTCGAGCGCGTTGAGCGCATCCTCTCCGTTCGCGACGCAATGTGTCGAGTGTCCTCCGCGCTCCAAGATTTTCGAGACTACCATCCGGTTCGTTGAGTTGTCGTCCGCGACCAGAATCGAGAGGGGCCTAGATGCCTCAGGAAGCTCGATTTCGTTGGGCTCATGCCACAGCTGCTGCGCCAAGGATGTTTGGGCAGCCGCCGCAACGGCTCCGACCAGTGCTTCTTCCAAGGTGAAATCAACCGGTAGTACGCTGCTCGACCACCGCATCACTCCCTCGTTTGAGGGGATCCGAGAGGCTTCCGGACGTATTATGATCGGGTTAACCGAAAGGTTCGCGCTTGCAATCTCGGCCACCAGAACTTCTTCTGGTAAATCGCTGTAGTAGAATACCAACTGCTCTCCTGTGCGGCTTACGTGCGCATGCTCCTCTACGTCCACGAGCGTGCCAACAACCTGGGTGTCGCCCTTGTCGCTGAGGCGCGAAACAAAGTTGCTCACTAGATCCGCGTTTGAGCAAACCAGAAGTGGTGGAGGGAGCCGTGACAGCTGTCGGCTTAGGTCTTTTTGATCCAAGCTGCTGAACGGGAGAGTGAACCAGAAGGAGCTGCCATGGCCCTCCTGACTATTGACACCGATCTCACCACCTATGGCCGTAATCAGTTGCCTGCAGATTGACAGGCCCAAGCCGGTGCCACCGAAGCGGTTGATGATGGTATCGTCTGCCTGCGTGAAGCTCTCGAAAATTCTGTCAGTAGCGTCAGCGGCAATACCGATGCCTGTGTCGGATACGCCGAAATGAATGAACAGCTTTTCATCCCTGATCACCGGGTGGGCGAAGAGCGTAATATATCCACTTTCCGTAAACTTGACCGCATTGCCTAGGAGATTCAGTAAAATCTCTTCGAGGTGATGTTTTGGACCGCAAAGCTGCAATGGTGTCCACGATGCGACGTGGATGGTGAGCCGAAGTCCTTTCTGCTGAGCTTGGCTGAGCACCATCGCACGCGCGGTGGATAAGACTTCCAGTAAATCGAAATCGACGTTTTCAACAGGCATCTGACCTGCCTCAATGCGAGACAGATTTAGGATGCTGTTGATTTGCCGAAGCAGAGCGTCACCAGCAGCACCAATGGTACCGATGAAGCCACGCTGCTCAACGTCGAGGTTTGTCCTAGCCATGAGACTGGATAGACCTATAATTGCGTTCAGCGGGGTCCGTAGTTCATGACTGACGCTGGCCAGAAAAAGCGTCTTGGCTCGGTTGGCCGCTTCGGCCTGAGCCTTGGCGTTGGACAGCTTACGGATTAGCGTACCTGTATAAAGAGGAAGCGCAATCAAGCTGAGCAACATTGTTGCGGATAGGTACATGTCATCATGCCATCGCGGTGTCGTGTAGGCTACCGCTACGAAGCAGATGACTGAGACTGTCATTGCGATATAGAGAAAGCGGATTCCAAAGCGGAACCCGTTGCCGAATGTGATCCATAGATACAGCAGAAAAAGGATAGATGAGGGGTCCCCCACAAAACGCATCTGAAAAGACACGGTGGCGAGGTCACTTACAATTGCGACCACACGCCGAACCGTTGACCGCTGTGGCCAGAGGAAGATATGAACTGCGATCCCGGTTGAGATAAGCGCGAATATGGTGCCGCTGATCAAGGCTTCCCTCGGTACCGAGGAGTTGGCCCAAAACGTGTAAGACACAATCACAATTAGTAGAATAAGCCTGTTAAGGCTCATCTCATGCTCGCGATCAGGGCTATTTCTGAAGCGGGATAGAGCTTTGGCGATCACTAGATCCGCACTTTCCTAAGTTGCATGCCCTGCTTAGGAAGCAGATACCGCGGACGTTCTTGCATTAAGGTACTGAACGCTTCTGCAGTTATGGGCCGGCTGAAGAGATACCCTTGAGCCTCGTCACACGGGTGACTGAGCAGGCATTCAAGCTGGAGGTTGTTTTCAACACCCTCGGCGACCACTTTCAGTCCGAGGCTCTCAGCCAACGAAATGATCGCCCTGACGATTGCCTCGTCGCGAGTGCCGTCCGCGAGGTTGAAGACAAATGACCGGTCGATTTTAAGCGTGTCGACAGCAAAGTTCTTGAGATAGCTGAGCGAGGAGTATCCGACCCCAAAATCGTCAATCGCAATCCGAACGCCTAGTTGCTTCAGCTTCTGGAGGGTCAGCTTGGTTCTCTCGACATCCTTCAGAAGACTGCCTTCGGTAAGTTCCAGCTCGAGGTATTCCGGCCTGAGACCTGTTCTCTCTAGGGCTTCCGCAACGAGTTGCACGATATCTTGGCGGAAAAACTGCACTGGCGATAAGTTCACAGCAATCTGCAGGTGATCATAACCGAGGTTCTGCCAAGCGGCAGCTTGAGTGCAGGCCTCGTTGAGAACCCAAGTGCCGATCTCATTAATGAGACCTGTCTCTTCAGCGAGATCGATGAAGATGTGTGGAGATGTGATGCCAAAATCGGGCCGCATCCAACGTAGCAACGCCTCGGCACCCACGACCGATCCTGTCTTCAGGTCGATTTTCGGCTGATAATGAAGGATAAATTGATTGTGAGAAATGGCTTTGAGAAGATCAGCCTCTAAGCTCATGCTGTTTACAGAGCTGCTTTCCATTTCAGGAGAGTAGAAGCGCAGAGTGTTCCTTCCTTCAGCCTTTGCCTGATACATTGCCAAATCGGCGTATCGGAGGAGCTTCTCAACGTCGCGGCCATCACTCGGAGACAGGGCTACTCCGATCGTACATCCGATTTTCAGCTCTCTGCCATCTAACAAGAAAGGGGCTGACAAGCTGTCAATGATCTGGCGCGCAAGCTTTTCTGCATCACATGCGACGTTGATCTTTGTTTGCACGACCACAAACTCGTCACCAGACATTCTTGCGATCAGATTGTCGCCCGGAACGCACGCGATGAGACGACTTGTTACCTGCTGGAGGATCCGGTCACCTCCGGCGTGGCCGAGAGCGTCATTGATGGATTTGAACCGATCAAGATCAATCAGGAGCAGTGCAAACAGCCCTTGCTCGGTATCGATCTCTTGCTGAACCCTCTCATAGAGCATTCTTCGATTAGGAAGGCCGGTGAGGGTGTCATGAAGGCCGATATGTCGCAGCGTATTCTCCGCTTGCTTACGCTCGGTGATATCAATCGATGTCGTAAGGATTCCTGTTACCCCGCCGATGAACTCGCGTAATGACGTTTTGGTCGTCAGGAATGCACGCTGCGATCCGCTCCTGTCTGCAATTTGTTCCTCGAAGCTGGCAGATTCACCTTTGTTCGTTGAAACCGACTTATGAATGTTCTTAGCCAACTGCCCCTGATCGCTCCGAATAACATCGCTGATTCGCCTTCCGAGTAGCGATCCAGGCGTCGCGTTGACAAACTTTGCGAAGTAAGCGTTGACGAACACAATGCGACCATCCTCGTCGCTTGCGCTGATCATTGCTGGAACGGTATCAATGACCTGGGTCAGTGCCTTCCGACTGTTCCGAACAAGTTCTTCTTGGGAGCGCTCGCTGATTCGAAGCTGATGCTCAAGAGCAAGTGCGCGCCCTTTGATAATCTGCTGTTGCCGCTGGAGCTTGAGTAAATTACGGGCACGGGTCGTGAACTCATAGTGATCCACAGGTGACCGGAGGAAATCGGTTGCTCCGGCTTCCAATGCCTGCAGTCGGAATGCTCGATCGTCGTAAGCAGTGATTACGATAACAGGAACATCGGCGCCATTCTTGCTGTTCCTGACATGCCGGGTAAACTCTGCTCCGTCCATGCCGGGCATCCGAAAGTCGGTCACTATCAGGTCGGGGCAGGAGTTATTCAGCCAAGCAAGAGCCTCATGCGGCGATGCTGAGGCGTGTACGACCGCACCTTCTTCGATCGCCTGGGCCAACCGAGAGTATATGTTGCGATTTGTGCTTCTATCGTCGACAATCAGAATAGTTGTCATCCGTCGCCCCCAGCGGTCCCGGTCTATCGGTTTCGCCAATCCTCTCGTTTTGCCGAGCGCGATTAGCTATCAGCTCGGAAGCTGACCTAATTTATCGTTGTCGATCGGCCGGTCGCGCAGTGTGTTCTTGGATTAGAATTGTTTCGTTGCTCATCGGAGGTTGTCGGGCTCGTCAGCTGAATGCCAGCTCGTCGTTGACCCTAAATGAAGCAGGTCACATCAAGCCGCATTTGCACTGCGCAGGTGGTTTATACCACAAGAGGGTAGGGACGGTGTCCTACTTGCACGGCTTTCTTAAGAGATTGGTTAACGTAGGTTTTGCACGAGGATGTGCTGAAGCGCGCGCCGGCAGGGCAGGGCGATGAATGCTATGCACACTCGGGTCATTAACCAAGGATCGTGACCGGGCCAAACAACGGCTACACATATTTCAGTTAATAGATCATTATCTCTAGGAAAGAACGCCTGCTGTAAGTCAGGCGGGCTGAGCGGCGAGATGAAGCTCGTTGCGTCAATAGTATCTCTATGATGGAGAATGTTTATGCTGGCACCGTCGGTTCAGCTACATGACCGTATCCTTAGCGACGTTGCATCTGTCGGCACTGAAGAAGCGTCCATAATTGAGGTTCCCACGCCGAAGCCTCACTCAGAGCCGAAACGGCAGATCGCAACAAACCTTCTGCTGCCGACTATCGATGTACGGATTGACTTTGAGCAGAAGGTTTATTGGGCAGCGATGCGTCGAAGTCAGCATCCGATGATCACTATGGAGCTGATACGGGATATGTTGTGCGTGCAGGAATCTGTCCGTGCAATCATGGAGGAAGGAAACCGCGACCAGCATCAGCACCTAGAGTACTTCGTTGCGGCATCTCAAACGCCAGGCGTTTACAACTTCGGCGGAAACCTGGCTTATTTTGCGGATTGCATCCGCCGGAAGGATCGCGCGGGTTTGCAGCAGTACGCCTACGGCTGCATCGACGTCATTTACGGGAACGCAATGGCGTTTCACACCCCCGTAATCACGATTGCGCTGGTCGAGGGCGATGCGTTAGGCGGCGGATTTGAGACTGCGCTCTCCTTCGATGTCCTAGTTGCGGAGAAAAGCGCGAAGATGGGCCTTCCAGAGGTATTGTTCAATCTCTTTCCAGGAATGGGGGCATACAGTTTATTGGCTCGTAAAATCGGTACTGCGGCGGCTGAAAAACTGATTATGAGTGGTACGGTCTATACGGCTGAAGAGCTGCATCGACTCGGTGTCGTCGACGTCCTCGCCGAAGATGGACAGGGGGAGAATGCTGTACGAGACTATATCGCTTGTAACCGACGCAAGCATAACGCCCATAAGGCAATTTATCGTTCTAAGCGGCGTGTCAACCCACTGACCTATGAAGAGTTGCGGGACATTGTTGACATTTGGCTTGATGCCGCGATGGACTTGGGAGAGCAAGACCTGCGCAAGATGGCGCGGCTTGTCGGAGCTCAGGGGCGCCGTTTAGACAAAAGGGATTGATGCCGCGGACGCAGGGGCAGGGCACGCCTTTGTGCGGAGCCTAAACGGGCTTCTAAGCAAGGGAGCGTCGACTCATCACGGCCCGCGCAAGAGTTTGACCTGCCCGATATAGAGCTCTGCTGGGACCTGGCTATCTCAGAATTGGGCAAGCGTGGGTCGGCACCAACTCGATGCCGTGGACAAAGGCGAGAGCACTCGACGATCGATGGTCTCAGGAACAGATTGTGGGAACCAAATCACCCCAGCCGAGAATGTTTCGCAGATCTCAATCAAGGTGCTTGTGACCGGAAGGGGCTGAGCCACGTGGCGCAACGCGACCGATTTCTACTGAGCTTCGAGATTCCATATGAAGGGAGGCATGGTCTAAAAGGTCGCTCCATGAATGGGTGCGGTCTGGCGGAACTGGCGCGTCCTGACTCCCGTCCAGAGGCGAGGAGGTCCACTGCTGTTCGCCAGAGAATAGTATAAGAAACCCATCTGGCTTTGGCGTATGAACGGAGTTCCTGTTCTTGCAATGGCCTTTTGCCGCGTTGGACACTTGTTCCCGGCAGTTCCAGGTGCCGCGGCCGAATGCCCTGTGGGTGAGCGATTTCACCTTTGTGTTGACCTGGTCGGGTTTCGTCTACGTGGCTTTCCCAATCGACGCCCTCGCTCGCCGGATGGTAAGCAGGCACGTGTCGCGCTCGGCACGGGCCGACTTTGGGCTCGATGCCCTGGAGCAGGCTCTCCATGACCGGCAGCCCCTGCGGCAAGCCAACCTCATCCATCACGGCGATGGAGGAGTTCAATACGGGTCGATTCTATACACTGAGCGCCTCATCGATCCCGGCATCGAGCCATCGGTCGGCAGTGTCGTGGACCCGTATGACAATCCCGTGGCGGAGCCCGTCATCGGCCTTTTCAAGGCTGAGGTGGTCCACTGGTGCGGGCCATGGCGCTCGTTTGAGGTCGTCGAGTTTGCCATGCTCGAATAGGTGGACAGGTTCAGCAACCAGCGCCTCCTCGAGCCCATCGGCAACATCCCGCCCGCCAAGGCGGAAGCTGCCTACGACGCCCAGCCTGCGGTAGCGCCGATAGCCGCGAAGAATCCAAGCCGATCGGTCTCCGGAGATCCCGGCTTGGTTCAGGGCTCAGGATTTTGATCGGCTGTCTTGACGTATCCAAGTGGACGCCAGTGTGACCTCGCCAAAGCCATTCATGGGTTAGCCTTCAGCCCCGCCGCGCGGTCAGCAGTTAACGCAGTAAGACGTTCCCGCTGCCTTTGGGCCAGCTGGCGAACCCGTGCAACCTCCTCCGGATTGGGCTCCGGCAGCGGAAATGGCGCTGCGGCTACAAGCCTCCGATGCGCCCGTGTGGGGCGGCCATAGTGCTGGGTGGCAGTAGTGTCGCTGCCGTGCCCCATCAGGGCCGCGACCTCTTGGAGAGTGTACACGCGTCGGGCTTGGGCGGCGAATTCGTGTCGGCAAGAGTATAGAGCATATCGCTCTTTTCGCCTCGGCCAGATCTGTTTGCAGGTATTCCTCAGGAGACGTTGCATCGCTTTCACCTCCTGATCAAAGCGGTTCTGGGCTTCCGCCTTGGCTGCCCAGGCTAGGCAACGGCGCAGGCAAGCGACGCGATCATCGGACAAAGTCGGCCAGGTCAGGGTTCGGGTTTCGCCATGCGCGCGCCCCTGTGTGGCTTTTGCATTCACGACCTTGAGGATGATTGGACCCGTTCCGTCGGCATCCTGTACCAAGACAGCGCGACGCCATTCGTCTAGCCGCAGTCCGGTCATGCAGCCGGCGTGAAGGAGGTCCGAGAGCTGTGAAGCATAGATCGACCACGTATGCTCTAACCTAGCTTGAATCGTGGCAAGATCACTGCTCGGAAATCGTTTGGCTTTGAGAGCCGAGGTTTGGGTTGTGGCTTTGGCACACCCACCTTGACCTTCGGCCTCTAAGCGGGCAATCGCGGCATCGTAGATGGCGGCGTGCTGGGGTTGGCCTGCTCGTCCAAGCCTCAGATAGTAGTTGACGCCTGCCTTGTACTTATTCCAAGTTTTCTTCGCCAGAACAGGCTTTTGGGCAATCACCCACAAGACGAACTCATAGACCTTGCGAGGAGCCCCCTCAGCGGTACAGGCGTTAAGCCAAGCGTTCAACAGTCGGCGCGTATTGCTCTTGTATTCCTGTGCTGTCGTCGGAGCGATGGGGTCGCCGTGCGCAGCGCGCCCCTTCATGCCCGCCACCTGTGTTACTCCCCATATTGTTAGGGTGTTGCTGGCGTGATCTGAGGCGGAGGAACAGGTGCCGTTCGGGCCTCTCACCTCACAACCCGTAACGGCCTGGTGGGATCTGCTGTACGGCGCCGTCGAGAGCTGCGGGCCCAGACCTGTCGTGGCGGCGAGTGTGGCTCCGTGGGGGAGCGGCTCACAAACGGGCGTCGAGGTCTTCGCGCCGGACACAGGGTGGCAGGAGCGCGATAGTGAGAAGTTAGGGCGGGGGAGAATAGCGAACGGGGCATGGTCACCCCTGATCTCGAGGGCACTCGCGCGCTCTGGCTGCCGGTGCCCGAGAAGCCACATGCCTGTACCGGACTTTTCGGCATCGCTGGCCCGCATTACGGCCGATGAGCAAAGCTGGGACGCTGCGGCTCTGGGTTGAATGTCGTTCATCGCACGAGCCTCCTTCCGAGCCCGTGCTTTTCAAGTTCTGACAGGATCACGCGTACGACAATAGGGTGTTTCTTCAGGCTCGACCCAAGTGACAGCCGTCTCTCGTGCGCCCTAAAGGCCAGGACTGCTGGGTCGAGACAGTTGGCTGTTGTGCTGGCAAGGAGTCTTGCCTTAGGTGATCCTTCTCCAGGGGAACTCCTCTGCAGAGGGCACGGACGCACGGGCAGGCGCGGTATGCGACCCGAAGGGCGCGGCTCGTCCTGCGGAAGTACCAAGAAGCATCTTCCAAGTGGCTTTGTTCTAGCCGCCGCACCGATGCGCAGGACAACGGCAAACTTGTAATCTCCAGGTGCACTATGATCCGCCCGAAAACTATATGTTATTTCATATAATGCGAGCTAGGGGCAAGGTTTAGCATGCTATATGGCGCTGTCGTTGCGAGGTGTCACACAAAGGTGCTACACACGACCATCTCGTGCAGCAGGAAGTTGCGTGTCTTCAATGACTTAGCGAACGGGTACGGCTTAGCTTAGAATCCTGGCCGGACAGGTTGCACCGCCAAGCGCGTTAGTGGACATCCTCCGCCTCGCCCCAAGCTTCGATCAGCTTCTCCACAGTAAAACCTGGACTGCGGGCAGCCCTTAGGATCGGAGTCTCCTTTCGCATCACGAGATCGATTGCACGGGGAAGTTCATGGGCGATCTCAGGGTCGATGATAACAGCGCCATGCCGGTCGGCGTGAACGAGATCATTGGGTTTAACCCTCAACCCGAAAACCTCCACCGGACACTCAAACTCCTCGGTTCGGACAAAGGCATGGCTCGGGCTGAGCGAGCCAGCCAGGACCTGAAACCCCGGATCGACGGCGCCGAGGTCGCGCATCGAGCCGTTGGTCAGAACGCCCCGAGCTCCTAGACCTTTATGGATCGCTACGTTGACCTCACCCCAGAACGCGCCGAGTCCGGGACGGGGATCGATATCCTGCAAAACGACGACGGCAGGGCTGGGGCGAGCTGCGACATATCTATAGTAGGCGATCCGGCGAGCCCTCAGAGCCTCAGGTGAGTCTTCGCTTGTCTGCGAGCTCCGGATCAGCCCCGTGCGGGCGTAGCCCGCGATGGCAGGCAGATCGGGATGGGCGGCGAGAGCCGGCTGGGTCGTGAAGCCCTCCGCCGTTCGGCGGCCAAGGACCAGCTCGATGGCGTTGCACACCGTCGGCGTATCAACAGCCATCAGGGCAGCAAAGACTTCGGAAGACAGAACCCGTTCCATTTCCAAGCTTTCCTACGTCAATCCGTTGTCATCGAAAGGCGTCTACCGCCTCAGGCGACGTGCTCCCAGACATCATCCCGCGGCTCGTAGCCAATGAGCTGCCGGGTGGTTTCGATGTCCCACGGCATGCTCCGGTTGGCCGACATGCCGTTGACCACGATGCCAGGCTGCGGCCAAGTTTTCCTCTCCGAGAGAAGCGCCCGCTCGACCACAGCCACGAAGTCCCGGTTTGAGAGCCACATGTTGCGAAACCAGCGCAGGTCGCGTTCGGTGTCAGGACCTGTGCTTTCCTCCGCGCCGGGCAGGCCAGATGTGTTGATCGTCTCCGGCCTGTTCTCCCCCGGCTGGCACCAGCCGATCCGAACGCACACGCTGGTCAGGGCGCCTCCCGAGCGATGCGCCTCAGCGAGACAGGCTCTCTCGCCCATCAGTTTCGACGCTGCGTAGGCGAAGCCCTGCACCGTCTCACGGCCGTTGAACCAGCGCGTTCCCGGACCTGGCGGCAAGCCCGTCGTCAGAGCACCTGCGGTCAGACCATCGGCCAAGGGCGAGTCCTTGTATTGGCCCATCACATGGTTGGACGAGGCGAACACGACGCGGTGCGTTCCCGCCTGAGCGGCGGCGGCCAATATATTGAGCGTCATGTCGAAAGACGCACAGGCGTCGCTCCAGGGCGCATCGGGATAAGGATTCTGGGCTGCGAAATGAACCACGGCATCAACCCCGGCCAAAGCGTCGCGCCACCGTGTTTCGGATGGATCCGTGAGATCAGCGGCGACCCATTCCACCCGGTCCACCTGCGCTACCGCGGATCGCCGTGGCATCCTGTGGTCAAGCGCGACGATCCGCTCACACCAGTCCCGCGCCAGGATATGGCTGATCAGCTTCTGTCCGAGATTGCCTCCCGCGCCCGTGATGAGCACAGAGCGGACAGGTTTCGATTGGCTCATGGCGTAACTGACTCTCCGGAGCGATGTCTATTGCCCACCATACTACCCTAACGTCCTCCGCTGATGTCTGTAAGGGAATGCAGCATCTATCATGACCCTGAACCGCGGGCGGGCTGTAATCAGGCCGGCGAGTCTACGCACGTCGCAGAGGGCAACCAGATGCGTTTGGTTCCCAAAAGATGGCGATGAAACCCAAAGAAAAGGAGGGACAATCCTTAGAAATTGACGCGGTCACCTCCTTTGAGTGACAGCATATTGCGTGCATCGTCAGGAGTAGCGATTTCCAGTCCAAGTCCCTCGATGATCTGGCGCGCTGCTTTCACCTGTTGCGCATTCGATTCCGCAAGTTTGCCTGGGCCGATCCAGAGCGAATCCTCCAGACCGACGCGGACATTGCCCCCCATGGCCGCCGCTTGGGCCGCAATGGGAAGCTGGTTCTTGCCTGCACCGAGAACCGACCATTGGTAATCATTTCCGAACAGCCGGTCGGCCGTGCGCTTCATGTGCGCTACGTCCTCGGGATGCGGGCCAATGCCGCCCAGAAGACCAAACACGCTTTGGACAAAGAGAGGCGTCTTGATGAGACCACGGTCTACGAAGTGGGCGAGAGTGTAGAGATGGCCGATGTCGTAACATTCGATTTCGAAGCGGGTGCCATTCTCGGCGCAGGTCGTCAGGATGTACTCGATATCGGAGAAAGTATTGCGGAAGATCCTGTCACGTGATCCTTCCAGGTACGGCTCCTCCCAGTCGTACTTGAAGTCTTTGAACCGGTTGAGCATCGGGTAGAGCCCGAAATTCATTGAGCCCATATTGAGTGAGGCGACCTCGGGCTTGTAATGAGCAGCAGGGCGCACCCGCTCCTCCACCAGCATGGTCGGCGCACCGCCCGTCGTGATGTTGATGACACAATTACTTCGCTGCTTCACCACCTGCAGGAACGGGGCGAAGGCTTCCGGCGACTGATCAGGCTTGCCGTTTCTAGGGTCACGCGCGTGAAGGTGCACGATCGCGGCTCCAGCTTCCGCGGCGCTGATGGCGGCCTCCGCGATCTCCTCGGGCGTAATTGGCAGATGAGGAGACATGGAGGGCGTATGGATCGCGCCGGTCACGGCACACGTTATGATGACTTTGCGGGCCATGGGCTTGGTTCCTCTCGGGAGATCACTGATCTGGTTGCAACTTCTTGTGGGCTTTCAACGCAGCCAAGCGTTTGTCCCGCCAAGCAGAGCGCCTTGCGAGCTCATCGGGTCCAGGCGCTTCGCCCCAGGTGTCCAGTATGCGGCTCACATTCTCCTTGTCCCAGACATGGGGCCTTGCGGCATCCTCCGAGAGACGCCGGTAGAAGCCTGTATAGCGGTCACAGTAATCAGCGATGCCACCGGGTGCGTTGAGCTCGATGGTTCCAAAGGGGCCAAGGAAGGACCAGCGCAAACCGAGACCGTCCTTGACCGTCTTATCAAGATCCTGCGGGCTCACTACGCCCTCTCCGACGAGCCGGAATGCCTCTGCCAAGAGCGCACCCTGGAGCCGGTTCAGGACGAACCCCTCGACCTCGCGGTTTACGACAATGGGCACCTGCTCGACACTCTCATAGATTGTTCGCGCCCGAGAGATTGTCTCGGGCGCAGTCCAGGGAGCTCCACAAAGCTCAACGACTGGCACGAGATGAGGTGGGTTGACGGGATGGGCTACGAGGCAGCGGGCGCGGCCCGACAGTCCTTCGGTGAAGTGGGACGCAACAATCGCGGAGGTCGAAGAGGCAAGAATGCAGTCTGGTGGCGCGAGCCGGTCCAGCTCCGTGAAGATGAGCCGTTTGGTCTCGGCGATCTCGGGGCCGTTCTCCTGAACGAGGTCGGCTCCGGTCACCGCCTCCGCGAGCGAGGATACGGCGACGACGTGAGCTGACGCATATTCAGGATTGGCAACGAGGCCATGCCTTGCAAGCTCCTCTAGTCCCTCGCGGACGAGAGCAGGGGCCTTCGCAAGCGTCTCGGGGTTCGGGTCGGTGATGCGCACCTCCCAGCCGGCCCGCGCAAAAACGATCGCCCAAGACCGGCCGATCAGCCCCGCACCAATGATTGCAGCAATCGGCATTCGGTAATCTCCCTCAAGGCTTACAGCCAAAGGACCTTGCGGCGAAGAGCAAGATCGTCTCGCAAATCCTTCGATGAACCGGTATGGATCACCCGCCCACGTTCAAGGGCAACAGTCCTATCAGACAGGGCGAGCGCGAGGTCCAGATGATGGTCCACAATGATGATCGAGACCTCATGGCGGAGCTTGTCGAAACTCTCGAAAAGTTGCTCGATGATGGTTGGAGCAAGACCCTCGAAGGGCTCGTCCAGGAGCAGCACCTTGACGTCGCCCGAGAGGGCGCGTGCGACCGCCACCATCTGCTGCTCGCCGCCGGAGAGGAAATCCGCCGGGGTGTCGAGCCTCTCACGAATCCGCGGGAAGTACTCGAAGATTTTGTCCATATCCCACCGGACGCCATGACCGGTTTCTCGCTTGAGCCGTCCGAGCTCAAGATTCTGAGCCACAGTCATTCCGGCAAAGAGGCCGCGCCCCTGCGGCACATAGCCAATTCCCAGACGCGCGATCTCAGAAGACGGCCGGCCGGCGATCTCCCTGCCATCGAGTCTGATCGAGCCTGAACCGGGCGGTGCAATGCCGATCAGCGTTTTAAGCAGGGTCGACTTGCCGGCGCCGTTGCGGCCCAACAGAGCCACAATCTCATGCTGGTGCACATCGAGGGACACGTCCGTCAGGACATGGCTCTTGCCGTAGAACGTGTTGACCTTCTCTACGGCGAGCAGGGTCGCCGCTCCGACGGCGCTCTGCCGAGGCTTCGCCGCGATGGTCGCCGCGCCGGAGCCGATATAGATTTCTTGGACTTTTGGGCTGGAGCGGGCATCCTCCACCGTCCCGTCAACCAGCACCTGGCCCGCATTCATCACCGTAACGGCATCGGCGATCTGGAACACGCGATCAATGTCGTGCTCGACGAGCAGCATCGGAACGTCCGCGGAAATGCGCTTGATGATGTCGCCGATGCGCTGGCGCTCGGCGGCGGCCAGACCGGCGAGCGGCTCATCAAGCAGCAGCACCCTCGGTTTCGTGGCAAGCGCCAGACCCATATCCAGGAGGCGCTGTCCGCCATATGAGAGGGCGCCCGCCTCGGCCCTTTCGATGCCGGCAACGCCGAGATAGCGGATGACCGCAGAAGTTTCGGCTTCGATCTGCTTGATCGATCGCGCGGCCACCCACGGATTGAAACGCCGCGGGTGGCGGGCCTGTACGGCAAGGCGGACGTTCTCTTCGACGGTCAGGGCCGGGAAGAGGTTCGTGATCTGGAACGAGCGTCCGATGCCAGCGTGCGTGATCGCTTCAGGGGAAAGTCCGGCGATGGACCGGCCTTGGAGGAGGACGTCGCCTTCGTCAGGCGTGTAGTACCCGGAGATCAGATTGAAGGCTGTTGTCTTTCCGGCGCCATTGGGCCCGATCAGGGCATGGAGGCTGCGGTCGCGCACGGCGATGTTGACCGATTGAACGGCCTTGAGCGCACCAAAGCTCTTCGTGATGCCGCGAGCTTCGAGAATGACGCCCTCCACATGGCGGGCCGGCTTGAGAAACGGGGGCAGCGGCTCGTCGGTCAGGATGCGGCCTGCCATGGCGGCTTCTTCCGTAACCTTGGCCCGGAACGGAGCTGTTATCCGTTGTGCGACTCCCACCAGTCCCGTCGGCGAGAGAACGATGAACCCGACGAAGAGGATACCAAAATAGAGCAGCCAATGCGGGGTCCAGATCGACAGGAACTCGCGGAACAGAATGTAGAAGAGCGCTCCCAGGGCTGGCCCGAGAAAACTGCGCATTCCGCCGATCACCACCATCGCGATCAACTCACCGGAGAATGCAACCGAGAGGGGCTCGGCCGAGGCGAAGCGATGGTTGAAGACCGAAAGGATACCTGCAGTCCCCACTACCGTGGCGGACACAACGAATCCGAGAAGTTTGTAGCGATTGGTCGGATAGCCGAGAAAGCGGGCGCGTTGCTCGTTCTCCCGGATCGCCACCAGCACGCTTCCGGCGGGCGAGCTGTGGAAGCGCAGCAGGGCAAAGCAGACGGCAAACGCCACCGCCGCCACGAACCAGTAGTAGGTCCAGTCCGAACTCAGATCGAGGCCGATCGCGCGGGTGCGAACGACGCCGCCGAGCCCGCTTTCTCCACCTGTCAGCGCCGTCCAGCGGTAAGCGACTGCGAAGAGCATGGCCGCCAATGCCAGTGTCAGCAGGGAGAAGTAGACGCCCCGGCGCCGCAGGATGAGCGCACCAAGGACAGACGACGCTCCAGCGATGAAGACGATGGCGAAGAGAGCCGGAAGAACGATGCCCCCCGGAAACCAGTGGAGCTGGCTCAAGGCCGCCGCGTAAGCCCCAAGCCCGAACCAGACGCCGTGCCCGAAGGAGACGAGACCGGTGTAACCGACCAGAACGTTCAGGCCGAGGCAGGCGATGGCGAACACGACCACGTCGATCGACGAGCGAAGCGGCAGGCCGATGGGGTCGAGGATGAAGGGCAGCAGAATGAGCGCTGCCGCTGCGATGAGGAGGGGCCAGTAATTCGTACGCATCGATCTACTCGAATTTCTGGATGCGTTCGCCGAGCAACCCCCGCGGCCGCAAAAGCAGCACGAGGGCCATCAGCAGGTACATCGAGGCTTCACCGGCGGGTGGGAAGAAGTAGATCGTGAGGCCGCGCACCACACCTACGAGTGCGGCGGCGGCAATCACGCCCCAAAATGACCCAAGCCCACCGATGACCACCACCACGAAGGCGGCTGTCAGAATCTCCGCTCCCATAGCGGGGTGCACTCCCGAAATCGGGGCCAGCAGGACCCCGGCAAGGCCTGCCAACCCGATACCGAGCGCTGCGACGGCTGTCATGTACGGCTGAAGCGAAATGCCGAGCGCTCCCACCATGTCCGGGTTTTGCACTCCGGCCCGGACCACCCGGCCAAAGGCGGTGCGATAAACCAGGAACCAGGTCGCGATGACAGCTGCGAGCGCCACCCCGAAGATGATCAGACGATAGCGCGGATAGATGAAGCTACCGAGGAAGACCTGCCCACGGAGGGCCGTCGGGATGGAAAAGGGCAGGGGAGCCGCCCCGAAAATGATCCGCAGGCTCTGCTCGATGATCATGGCAAGCCCAAAGGTCAAGAGCAGGCTGAGAATGGGATCCGCGCGGTAGAACCTTCGAAAGAGCAGGCGCTCGATGACGACGCCCAAGAGCGCGACGAGCAAGGGAGAGGCAACGAATGCGCCGGCAAAGCCGATCCAGGATGTCAGCGTGACGGCAAGATAGGCACCAACCGCATAGAACGCGCCGTGGGACAGATTCACGATCCCGCCCAGCGAGAAGATCAGCGACAGGCCGAGGGCGATCAGCAGATAGTAAGCACCCACCAAAAGGCCATTCAGCACCTGCTCAAGAAGAAAGACGAACGCCACGCGAGACTCCCTTTCCAGTCATTGGAGGCGTCCTCCCGCGAGGCGCCTGAACTGAGGGGAAACAGAATGCCGTGCTTCCCGGTGGGCCGAAACGGGGGTCAACCGTTCGGCCCAACCGGTGTTTGAAGCGTCACGCCTGCATCTTGCAGGTTCCGTCCTTCGGAGGAGCCAGAGCTTCAAGGTCCTCATTCGGGCCAGGGACGGAGCCCAGCGGGTCATAGATATCCCACTGATCCTTCATCTTGTCAGAATCCTTCGCCCGGACGGCATACATCTCCTGGACCATCTGGTTGTCGTAGGCCCGGAAATAGCCTTCGCGGCTCTTCAGAATGTCAAATTTCGCACCCTTCCGCAGGTGCTCGGCGAGCTTTTGCGGGTCGGCCGTTTTCATCTCGGTGAAGGACTGCGCAACGATCTTGAGGGAATTGTAGTCGCCCCAGCACTGGTTCTCGGGCGATTTGCCGTATTTCTTGGTGAAGGCCTCAACGAACTTCTTCGACGATGGCGTGTCGACCATGTGGTGCCAGATCAGCGGCCAGATGCCAGAGAAGTTGCCCTTGCCGGCGCCCCAGGCTACCGCCGTGTCGAAGCCGAAGCCGGTGATCGGGAACTGGAGGCCGTATTCGGCATATTGCTTGATGAAGTTCGTGATCTGGTTGCCGGCAAGGTTCGAGGCGACAATATCGGGCTGGGCTTGCCGGATCTTGAGGAGGTAGGGGCTGAAGTCGGTCGCGTCGGTGGGGACGAGCTCCTCGCCGATGAATTCGCCGCCATTCTCGGTCACGAATTTCTTGGCGACCCGGAAGAGATCGTGGCCGAAGGCATAATCTGCCGTGAGGGAGTACCACTTCTTCCCCTTGATCATGTTTTCCGTCTTTAAGTAGGTGCCGACCGCCGTGACCATCATCGAGTTGGCAGCCTCGATGTGGAACATGAACGGATTGCAGCTCGCCCCGCGCAGGGCGTCGGAATTGGCGCCGGTGTTGATGAACACCGTCTTGGTCCTGTTGGCCACCTGACCAATGGCCAAGGCCGAGGCGGAAGAGATTTCGCCGATGATCATCGCGACCTTGTCGCGCTCAATCAGGCGCTCGGCTTTGGCAGAGGCGGTCTGCGGGTTCACCGAGTCCTCGATCACGAGCTCGACCTTGCGGCCGAGGACGCCACCGGCGGCGTTGATTTCCTCTGCGGCGAGCTTGACGCCCATCTGGGCGAACTCGCCGAGCGGTCCCAGGAAACCGGTGACGGGCGTGAGGTGCCCGATCCGGATCACGTCAGATTGCGCCTTGACGATTGCAGGCATCCCGAGGCCTGCAAGCGCAGTCGCGCCAGCCGCTCCCTTCAGGAGCATACGACGGGTCAAGTCATCAGAATGTGCCATGGCCGTTTCCTTCCTCCCATGCTGCTGTCGCGTTACTTGCCGCGATCTGTGATCACAGTTAGACTGTCGGAAAATGAGCAACTTGTCGAGCCCCCGCCCCACCAAGACGCCATCGGCCATCGCCCAGATCGGCCGGCTGGAGCGTGTTACCCTCGGCGAACGCGTCCATACCGAGCTACGTGAGCTGCTGATGAGCGGTGAGCTCGCCCCCGGGCAGAAGATGTCCCTGCGCAGCGTCGCTGTGACTCTCGGCGTCTCGATGATGCCGGTGCGGGAGGCGGTCTCGCGGCTTGTCGCCGACCAATCCCTGGAGGTGCTGCCGAACCGCGCAGTGCGAGTCCCGCTGATGAACCTCGCGCGTTTCCGGGAACTGACGACCGTGAGACTCGCGGTCGAGGGCTTTGCGGCGGAGCAGGCGGCCAGGAGCCGCGCGGAGTCCGACCTTGCCGCCATGCGGCAGTTCGAAGAGGCCTTCCTTGATGAGGCCCGAAGCTCCGATCCTCATGCGGATCGGGCCGTGCGGGCCAACAAGGAGCTCCACTTCGCCGTCTACCGGGCGACCCGTCTGCCGACGCTGGTGGGGATCATTGAGGGGCTCTGGCTGAAGATCGGGCCGGTTCTGAATTTCGACCTCAAAGCCTCGCCCGAGCGGTTGCGAACGGGCGGCGCAGCCGGACATCACCATCGTCTCGTCGCTGCGGTGACGGACGGTGACGGAGCCGCCGCACGCCAGGCGCTCATCGACGACATTGAAGGCGCGGCCAGTTTCATCGAGAGCACCGGACGCCTGCTGGAGTAGGCCGGCGCCCCAGCTCTCGGACATCACAAGACGAGCGGGCGCCGGGTGCAACGGGAGCCGCTTCAGGGATGGAGACGACGAAGATGGACCTCAACATCGCCGGGTTGCGTGTGTTGGTAACGGCTGGCGCTGCTGGCATCGGACTTGAGATTGCCCGTACCTTTCACCGTGAGGGCGCGCGCGTGCATGTCTGCGACGTGGACCGCGCTGCTCTCCAGGAGGCGACCGCAACTGATCCGGATCTGACGTCCTCCTATGGCGATGTGGCGAATCGAGCTGATGTCGCCCGGATTTTCGACGAGGCTCTAGGAGTTCTCGGTGGGCTGGATGTCCTCGTCAACAATGCCGGCATCGCAGGGCCGACCGCCCGGGTTGAGGAAATCAACCCGGAGGACTGGGACCGCTGCCTCGAGGTCTGCATCACCGGACAGTTCAACTGCACGCGTCTTGCCGTGCCCTACCTGAAGCAAAGCCAGAATGCCTCAATCGTGAACCTATCCTCCGCCGCAGGCCGGTTTGGTTTCCCCCTGCGCTCCCCATACGCCGCTGCCAAGTGGGCCGTGATCGGCTTTACGAAGTCGCTCTCTCGGGAATTGGGCGAGGACGGCATTCGCGTGAACGCGATTTTGCCCGGGGTCGTCGCCGGCGACCGCCAGCGCCGGGTGCTTGAAGCGAAAGCTCAGCAACTCGGTGTACCGTTCGATGAGGTGCAGCGGCAGGCGCTCGCGAACACATCCTTGAAGGAATACGTAACGGCGCAGCAGCTTGCCGACCAGATCGTTTTTCTGTGCTCGCCACTCGGGCGTACGATTTCAGGGCAGGCCATTGCTGTTGACGGGGATCTCCAGGCTCTTTTCTGACGACTGCATCAACTGCCCCGTCGAAATTAAGGTTTAGACCTTGAAGTGCCGGGCCTCATCTAAGGAACTGGGTGCGAGCTACGAAACAGGGAGGATGAATATGGCCAGTATCGGCTTTATCGGGATCGGCCTCATGGGCCATGGCATGGCCAAGAACCTCATCGAGAAGGGCCACAGGCTCACTGTTGTGGCTAATCGCAGCCGTGAACAGGTGGATGACCTCGTTGCCCGTGGCGCAACGGAGGTGGATACACCGCGCGAGGTCGCTGCCGCGTCCGAGATCATCTTCACCTGCGTGCCGACCTCCGATGATGTCGAAGGTCTCGTCTATGGGGAGAGTGGCATTCTCTCTGGCGCGCGCGAGGGGCTGATCCACGTCGATACCTCCACGGCCAATCCCATCTCGACGGTCAAGATCGCGGCTGATTATCAGGCAAGAGGTTTCCGTTTCGCCGATGCGCCGCTCACCCGTACGCCGAAGGAAGCCGAGGAGGGGCGTCTCAACGTCATCGTGGGGGCAAGCCCGACGCTCTTCGACGAGATCCTTCCCGTCCTCAAGTGCTTCGCAGAGAACGTCTTCCACGTGGGGGAGGTGGGCGCAGGGCACAAGATCAAACTGATTAACAACTTTATCGCGATGAGCCACGCCAGCGTCGTTGCTGAGGCGGTGGCGGTGGCCCGCGCGACGGGCGCCGATCCGAAGGCTTTGTATGACCTTGTCTCGGCCGGTGGCGCGAACAGTGCGATGTTTCAGATGATCATGCCTTACGTGCTCGAGGGCGACCCGAGCCGTTTGCAGTTTGCCATCGGCAACGCCCGCAAGGATCTCGCCTACTTCATTGCAATGGTGAATGACGCGAAGGCGACGGGGCTTATAGGCCCTGCCGTTCTGCAGACGCTCACCATCGCCAGTGCAATGGGCCACAGCGGCAAGCACATACCGCATCTGGCAGATGTCCTGACACAACTCAACGGGAGCAAAAACTTCGGCTGAGGACTGGAGCCTGCACGACGGGAGGGCCCGATACTGAAAACGCACGGCCTGCACGGCCGTTACCCCTGAGCGCTCGATGCCTCAGGGTAGATTGGGTTGTTGTCAAGTAAGACACAGCAATGGTGGCAGCTTACTAAGAGATTAAAATTCATATGCTGGCATAAGCGGAGATGACTATTGCAACATACTGAATAATTATTGAAAATAACGATGCTGGCCTACAGTATCGTACTTTGGCCCCGTCAGAGGGTCACCAGGGAGGATACGGATATGAGGAAGATACTCGCTACCGGTTTGTTCGGGCTCGGGTTGGCTCTCGGCCCTTCAGGAGTGTTCGCTCAGCAGGCAATCGAGCTCCACGGCGCGTCTCAGTTCAATGACGACCATGCCTTCACGAAATCGTTGGTCAAGTTCGGGGAACTCGTACAGTCCTGCTACGGCAAGCCGCTCAATATCATCCTGCACAAGAATAGCGAGCTCGGCCTGGAGAAGCAGTATTTCGAATACATGTCGCAAGGACGCGCGGTCGATTTCGCGATTGTCTCGCCGGCACATATGTCGACCTTCTCGAAAGCCGCTCCCTTCATTGATGCGCCGTTTCTGTTCCGCGACCTTGCTCATTGGAATAAGGTGCTCGACCGGGACCTGTTCAAGCCAATCGCGGACGAGATCGCCAAACGTGCCGACGTCATGCTGATCGGCTATGCCGGCGGCGGCACACGCAATATCTTCGTCAATAAGCCGGTTGCCAATATGGAAGAGATCAAGAACCTCAAGATCCGCGTCCAGGGCGCCCCGATCTGGAGCCGCACATTTGCTGCGGTCGGCATGTCGCCAACCGTCATTGCCTATAACGAGGTTTACAACGCGATCCAGAACGGCGTGATCGCCGCGGGCGAGAACGAAGCCGCCGGCGTTGAGCAGATGAAATTCTTCGAGGTGGCGCCTAACCTGGCGATGACCAAGCACGCCATCACGATCCGGCCGCTGGCGTTTTCCGGCAAGACATTCCGCAACCTGCCCGCCGAATTGCAGTCCTGCGTGATCAAGTCCGGCAAGGAGGCCGGCGCGTACGGCCGGACCATTGAATCGAGCGAGGATGCGGCAAAGCTCGACGCCCTGGAGAAGGCCGGTAAGCTGAAGCAGGTCACCTTCAAGGATCGTGATGCCATGAAGAAACTCGTCGATCCCGTTCTGGCGGCCTATGCCAAGGAGATCGAGGCTGACAAGATCCTGGCGGAGATCAACAGCATCGAGTAGTGCGCCGCGCTTCGTGACACGGTCAGGGATTGCTCCCTGATCGTGCCTTCTCAAGGATTGAGGAGCTTATGGCGATACCAATGCCCGAACGGCGCAGCACGTGGCGTAGAATTACCGCGTGGTACAGCCTGCTTTTGTCCTGGCTCGTGGCGATTTCCACTGCTGTCCTGGTCATTCCAGTCACATTGCAGGTCTTTTCACGCTTCACCTCGATCATCCCGCACTACATCTGGACCGAGGAAATGGCGCGTTTCCTGCTGGTCTGGACGGTAATGATAGGCGCTATGATCGGCGTCCGCGAGAGCTCTCATTTCGAAGTTGATGTCTGGCCACGGCTGTCGCCCCGTCCAGAGGCCGCCGTGCGGTTGATCGCCCGAATCTGCGTGCTCATCGTTGCGCTCGTTTTCATTTGGTCCGGCATCGAGTTCACGCAATTTGCGTGGTACCGGATCTCCGAACTGGCCGAACTGCCGCTCTGGGTCATCCATATTGCCTGGCCGATCACCGGTATCACTTGGCTTGTCTTTCTTGGCGAGCAGATGTGGGATGAACTGAATGTGCTGCTCGGCCGGGGAACTCTGCCGCCGGCAGACCCTATTCCGACCCCGGAGGGGCCCCTCTGATGACCGGCGCTCTGCTTTCCCCCGGCCAAGCGGCACTTGTCCTGTTCGGCATCTTCTTCGGACTGATGTTGCTCCGCGTTCCGGTTGCTTTCGCATTGGCGCTGGCCTGTCTGCCGATCCTGATCATTGAGCCTCGGCTTTCCGCCATGACCCTCGTGCAGGAGACCTTCAACGCATACAACTCCTTCATCCTTCTGGCCGTCCCATTCTTCCTGCTGACTGCGAACCTGATGAATGTCGGCGGCATCACGGAGAGGCTCATGAAGCTGTCCCGATCCATGGTCGGGCACTTCCCCGGTGGATTGGCGCAGATCAACGTGGTGCTTTCCTTTTTCTTCGCTGGCATTTCGGGCTCTTCCACTGCTGATGCAGCAAGCCAGTCGAAGATCTTTATCGAGGCGCAGCGCCGGGAAGGCTACGATGACTCGTTCTCCGTCGCAATCACTGCCGTCTCGGCTGTTCTGGCGGTTATCATCCCGCCGTCGATCCTGATGATCGTCTGGGGCGGAGTGTTGACGGTTTCCATCGGCGCGCTCTTCCTCGCAGGAGTAATACCCGGTTTGCTGATCGCTCTCGCCCAGATGGCGACGGTCCATGCCTATGCAACTCTCAAGGGCTACCCGACCTATCCACGTGACAGCTGGAGGACCTTCTTTAAGGCCATTCTGTCATCAGTTCCGGCCTTGATGACGCCGCTCATCATCATCGGCGGGAAGATCTTCGGCTGGTTTACGGCAACGGAGTCGGCCTGCATTGCCGTGCTTTACGCCGGCTTCCTGTCCATTTTCATCTATCGCGAGATGGATTCTGCAGCGTTCCGGGAAGCGCTCGTCGACACGGGCAAGTTCGCCGGAATAACGCTTTTCTGTGTCGGCACAGCGAGCGCCTTTGGCTGGCTGCTTGCCTATTACCAGATCCCCAAAGCCATCCTGTCTGGTGTTTCGGCTTGGGAGCTCGGGCCGATCGGAACCGGGTTCTTCATTGCATTCGTGTTTCTCGTCGTCGGGTGCTTTCTCGATGCCATTCCCGCCATCATTATTGTGGGAACGATCCTGGAGCCGCTGGCGCGTTCCGCCGGCCTCGACCCGGTTCACTTTGCCATGATCGGCATCGTGTCGCTGGCCTTTGGCCTCGTCACGCCACCCTATGGCCTCTGCCTGATGATCGCATGCTCGGTCGCCGGGATCCGGATGCGGCAGGCGCTCAAGGATACTATGATCATGCTTGTCCCGATGTTCCTGGTCTTGGCTCTCCTCATCGTCTGGCCGCAGGTCGCACTCTTCATGCCTAGTCTTGTCTCGCCGGAGTTTCTGAAGTGAGCTCCCCTCCCTGCAGAAGCCTGCCGGTCTCTTCTTTCTTAACTCGTTACCGGAGTTCCCGTAGTGACCGCTCCTGAAATCTATCCCGCCATTCCCGACCTTGCTGGAAAGGTCATCCTCATTACCGGCGCGAGCACCGGTATCGGAGCAGCGGCCGCAGTCGCGTTTGGTCACAACAAGGCGCGCGTGGCGATCCATTTCAATGCCAGCGAAGATCTAGCGCGGCAGGTTGCCGAAGAGGTAAGGGCAGCTGGCGGGGAGGCGTTCCTGGTTCAAGCGGACGTCACCGAACCCGAAGCGGCGACGCAGGTCGTGGCCAAGACTGCTGGGCATTTTGGCCGGCTCGACGTTCTCGTCAACAATGCCGGCGGCCTCGTTGGGCGGACACCGATCAAGGATTACTCGGACGAGTACGTGGATGCCGTTCTTGCACTGAACGTCGAGCAGGTCGTGCGCTTCGTTCGCGAGGGCGTTTCGCACATGAGGGCGCAGGGCGGCGGCTCCATCATCAATGTGTCGTCGATTGCAGCCCGACACGGCGGTGGGCCGGGCTCGGTCATCTATGCCGCGGCCAAAGGGTTCATCTCAGTAGCCACGCGGGGTTGGGCCAAGGAACTGGTCAAGGACGGCATCCGGGTCAACGCAGTTTCACCCGGCGTCATCATGACCCCGTTCCACGAACGCTATTCGACCCCGGAGCAGCTTGCGGCCATGCAGGCCACCATTCCCATGGATCGTCTCGGCACACCAGAGGATTGCATCGGCGCCTTTCTTTATCTCGCCTCTGACCGGCTCAGCGGCTACGTCACAGGGCAGGTGATGGAGGTGAATGGCGGCCAGTACATGCCCTAAAGGCGCTCTGTGTTCGCGCAGATAGCAGGAGGGAACCTGAACAGATGATTGAATTTTCTCAGCCGAGCAGTCCTCATCGGAGTTGGCGCAACGGCGCTGCTCGATCTGTGGGCTCTGCTCCTGCAGCGGTTTCTTAAGGTGCCTGCGCCGAACTGGGGACTGGTGGGACGCTGGTTCTGCCACCTGACTGATGCCCGCGTCTTTCACGACGACATCGCCCTCGCGCGTGCCTACCCATTCGAGAATGCGGTCGGCTGGACTGGTCACTATGCTATCGGCATCGTCTATGCCGGTGCCCTCCTAGTGTTCACGCGTCCAGATTGGGCATCAGCGCCGACTTTGACTCCCGCACTCGCTGTGGGCATCATCACTGTGGGAGCCGGATGGTTTCTGCTCCAGCCTGGCATGGGAGCGGGCATTGCCGCCTCGAAGCGGCCTAACGCCAAACAGATCAGGCTGCTCAACATTGCCGGCCACATCGTCTTCGGTTTCGGGCTCTACGGGAGCGCGCTTCTTATCCGATAGGATTCTCGCGGGGAGATGCCACAGGACATCAGGTAATCGTGAAGTGGAAAACATGTAAGGCTTGCCAATAATGTTTTCGTGACTGAAGCTAATCCAAAGACCGGTTCCAGGAAAACGAGGAGCCGGCGCATCGGGAGGAAATAATGCTGCGTCGTGGTTTCCTGAAGACACTGGCCGTTGCGGCCGTTTCGTTGCTCTCGGCTGCCGGATATGCACGGGCCGCCTATCCTGAGCGACCAATCACCATCATCGTTCCTTGGGCCGCTGGCGGCGGCACAGATGCAACCGCCCGCATCATCGGCTCCCTGCTTGAGAAGGAGCTTGGCCAGCCAGTCAACGTCGTCAACAGAACCGGGGGCAGCGGTGTCGTGGGACATGAGGCGATTGCCGCGGCAGCGCCGGATGGGTACACCCTCGGGCTGGCAACAGTCGAGATCGGCATGCTCCATTGGCAGGGTCTTACCCAGCGCGACTACAAGGACTATACTCCGATCGCTTTGATGAATCTTGATCCGGCAGGGGTTCAGGTGCGCGCCGACGCACCTTACAAGACAGTCAACGACCTGCTGGAGGATATCAAGAAAAACCCAGGCAAGTTCAAGGCGTCAGGGACAGGACAGGGCGGCATCTGGCACCTGGCAATCGCCGGCATGCTCGACAGCGCCAAGATCGATCCCAGCACTGTCCGCTGGGTGCCAAGCCAGGGGGCCGCACCCGGTCTTCAGGATCTCGTCGCAGGCGGTGTCGAAATCGTTCCCTGCTCACTCCCGGAGGCGCGCTCTCTCATCGATGCCGGCCGCGTGAAGAGCATTGCCATCATGAACCCCGAGCGCAATCCGACCTTCCCGAACGTTCCCACGCTTGCGGAGCAGACCGGCAGCCAGTGGGCCATCGGCGCGTGGCGCGGCATCGTCGGGCCCAAGGACATGCCTGCGGATGTCACGAAGCGGCTCACTGACGCCCTGGACAAGATCTACAAGGGCAAGGAGTACAACGACTTCATGAGCCAGCGCGGCTTCGGCGTGAAGTTCGCGGCGGGCGAGGAGTTCCTCGCGTTCTGGAAGAAGAGTGATGAGGACCTCGGGGCGGTCATGAAAAAGGTCGGGTTGGCGAAGTAGTCCGGCCAATCTCGATGCGCATCAACGATGCCGTCATCGGAGCCGTGCTCCTCGCGTTCGCGATCGCGATGTTCGCCTATGCGAGGACACTTCCGGCCATTCCAGGACAGGAGTACGGTGCGGCCGTCTTTCCGGTGCTCGTCGCCATGGGGCTTGCGGGCTGCGGCGTCGTGCTGATTGCCTCGGGCTTTCGGCACTGGCAGGGTGCCGTGGCCTGGAGCGATTGGGCTCAGACCCACCATGCTTGGGTCAGGCTGGTCGTGATCTTCGCCTTGATCCTGGCCTATATCGTGGCTGCGCCGGCACTCGGTTTCGTCCCGACATCCATCGCTATCCTGCTGGTATTTCTGCTGATGATGGGGGTCCGCTGGTGGATAGCCGCGGCCGTGGCGGTCGCCGCAACCGTCCTGATTCAGCAGACCTTTGTCGGATTGCTGCGCGTCCCCCTTCCTCTTGGGCTCCTTGGGCCCTGACCCTGATGATGTCATGAGTGCAATCCAGACTGCTTTCGGCCTCGTGTTCCAGCCGGCGGTGCTGGTGACCATCTTTCTTGCAGCCCTTTTCGGGCTCGTGGTCGGTGCAATTCCCGGCCTGACTGCCACGATGGCGATCGCGCTCCTGGTGCCAGTGACCTTCTTCATGGATCCTGTTCCGGCGGTGGGCGCCATGGTGACCTGCTCTGCCATGGCCATCTTCGCCGGCGACATCCCCGGCACGCTGCTGCGCATCCCGGGAACGCCCGCGTCGGCGGCCTACACAGACGAAGCCTACATGATGACTCGCAACGGTGAGGGGGAGATCGCCCTTGGCGCCAACCTGCTCTTCTCGGCCATCGGGGGATTATTCGGCACATTCGTGCTGATCCTGTCTGCCCCGGCCCTCGCCGAGGTCGCCTTGCAGTTCAGCTCCTTCGAGTATTTTTGGATGGCCTTGCTTGGTTTGACCTGTGCGGTGTTCATTGGAACAGGATCGCCAGTGAAGGGGCTCGTGAGCCTGTTCATCGGCCTTTTCGTTTCGACGATCGGACTGAACAATCCAGCCGGCGTGCCCCGCTTCACCTTCGGAAACGCCGAACTCACCGGAGGCGTGAACTTCATTGCGGCGATGATCGGCCTCTTTGCCGTATCCGAGGTCTTTCGGTTTGCCATTTCCCATAGCGTCCAGACCGTGCCGCAGGCCGTGATCGGCAATCTCTTCCGAGGCTGGGGGCGGATGATGGTGCAGTACTGGCCGCAGCAGCTGCGCGGCAATGTGCTGGGTACGATCATCGGCGCGCTGCCGGGGGCGGGGGCCGATATCGCAGCGTGGGTCAGTTACGCGGTCAGCAAGAAAATGTCCCGCACTCCCGAGAAGTTCGGAAAGGGCCACGTAGAAGGAATCATCGAGAGTACATCTTCGAACAATGCCGCCCTTGCAGGCGCCTGGGTTCCGGCGCTCGTCTTCGGCATTCCGGGCGACAGCATCACGGCCATTGTCATCGGCGTGCTCTACCTGAAGAACATGAACCCGGGCCCGACGATCTTTCTGAACAATCCCGAGTATATCTATGCAGTCTTCATCATCTTCATCCTCGCCAACCTGGTGATGCTGCCCTTAGGGTGGGCCGCCATCAAGGGTGCCCGGACCATTCTGCGCATTCCGCGCGAGATCCTGATGCCGTGCATTCTCATGTTCTGCATAGTGGGAGCCTTTGCGATCAACAACTCCGCCTTCGGCGTGGCCGTGATGCTGGTGTTCGGCGTGCTCGGTTTTCTGATGGAGGAGAACGATATCCCCGTCGCTCCCTGCATCCTCGGCATCGTGCTCGGGCCGATGCTTGAGGAGAATTTCGTGACCTCCATGATCAAATCAGACGGCAGCTATCTTGCCTTCTTCGAGCGGCCGATCTCAGGTGCGCTCGGGGTCGCAACGCTGCTGATCTGGCTCGCGCCGGTGCTGCTCATGGCGCTGCGCTCCAGAAAGAGCGCGATGGCAAGGCAGGGTTGACCATCCGGCGGTCGAACCCTGCACAGATCACCGTCAACGGATGAATTGATCGATGTAGTCAGCTCCGAGTCCGTTCTTCGCATAATGCGCGCGGCACTTCTCGATTCGTGTGAAGACATCGTCGAAGCCGGTCGCATTGCCGTCCGGATCGACGTAGATCATGGCTCCGTTCACCTGGAACAGGGTGATCATCTCCTCGACGTGCGGATCGACGACCAGCGTATGCGTCTCGCCGGGGGCCTCGTAGGCATAGGAGCCCTCGGTGGCAATCCAGTCATGCTCCAGGTACCGCCATTCTCCCTTCAGCACGAAGGCATGCACCGGTTGAGGATGGCGATGGCGCGAGAGCACGCCCGACTTCCGCACCCGCAGCAGGTTCATCCAGTACCCGCGCGAGGCGGCAAGCAGCAGCGGTCGGAACCATACGTTCTCCTCCACAGGAACCCAGATCCGTTCGTCCGTCGGAATGGCGTTCGGGATCACGAGCTCGGGCGGGGAGTCTTTCGGCTGCGGATGCCGGTAGGGCACCCACCTGTCGTTCATGGGGGCGCCGGGGGAGGTCGGCTCTGGGCTGGACATGGGATCTGCTCCTCTGAGGCGAGTTGTGGTCAAACAGTCAGATAGCCGCCATCGATGGCCAGGATGGCGCCCGTCACGAACCGAGCCACGGGCGATGCCAGGAAGACGGCGCCTCCGGCCACTTCCTCCGGTGTGCCCCAGCGGCCCAGGGGAGTGCGGGATAGGATTGGGGCGCTGCGCTCCGGGTCGTCCTGCAGAGCCTGCGTGAGAGGCGTCGCGATCCAGCCCGGTGCAACGGCATTGACGCGGATGCCGTCGACCGCCCATGCGGCGGCGAGGCTCTTGGTCAATTGGCCGACGCCACCCTTCGAGGCGCTGTAGGCCGGAACCCGGGGGCCGCCGAAGAAGGTGAGCATGGACGCGACATTGACCACGGAGCCCTTGGTTTCGCAAAGCCTTGCTTTCGAGGCGGAGCAGACCCGCATGGCACCGGTCAGGTTGACTGAGATGACGTCCGCGAAGACCTCCGGGTCGTGCTCCAGGTCACGGCGAATGACGCCCGCGGCGTTGACCAGGATGTCCAAGCGGTTGAACTGCGTGACCAGGTAGTCAATCGACGGACCGTCACGGACGTCGAGAACCGCAAATGAGATCCCCGCATTGGTCTCGTCGCCTGCCGCTCGCATCCGCTCGGCCTCACTCGCTCCCGTCGCCGTGACGTTGGCACCCAGGTCCCGGAAGGCCTTGGCACAGGCAAGCCCGATCCCGCTTGTGCCGCCCGTGATTAGAACAGTTTGGCCGTTGAACAGATGTGGGGCAAAAGCATCGGTGATCGGCATTCCGCTGTTCTCTCCAGGATGTTGATCGGATGCTCGTCAGGATTCGAAACATAGCGCATGAATGGGTGTAGCCAAGCAAACTCTACGAGGAGACCACGGTCGCTGCCGAGGGCGTCAGGCAGCTCACATGGAGAAATTCCGGATCGGTCGCGGCATTTGGCCAGCAGATGCAGGTGCAACCTGACGCCGATGCTGGGACATCGCGAGGGAGGAGTTCAAGTAGCTCTACGTGAAATGTCGCCTCGAACCAAAGTGGATTGATCTGGTAGGCGCTTTCGCGTGATGCTGGACCGGAAGCAGGGGCGCTGCGGCAGAATGTTGCTTGCGGACACACCCAACGCAACCGGGACGGAGGAGCAGGGATGTCTTTGATCTCCTATTTGACCACCATTCGATTCCAGGCTGGCGCCCTGTCGGACGTCGGCAACGATATGCGGGAGCTTGGACTCAGGACACCCCTCATTGTTACCGATGCGGGAATCGCGCGCGTCGGCTTGGTCGATCGCCTGATAGGTGTTCTCTCTGCAGGGCAGCACATTCCGGTCTTCGCCGACACGCCCACAAATCCTACGGAGGGCGCAGTGATGGCTGCGCTGGATCTCTACCGTTCCCATGGCTGCGATGGCCTGATTGCCATCGGGGGTGGTTCCCCTATCGATCTGGCCAAGGGTGTGGCTCTTCTGTCGACACACGAAGGACCCCTGGAGCAGTATGCGGCGATCCTAGGCGGAATTCCTAAGATCTCCGCGGCCGTGGCCCCGCTCATTGCCATTCCAACCACCGCCGGGACAGGCAGCGAGGTCGGCCGGGCGGCCCTGATCACCTTGGAGGATGGCCGAAAGCTCGGATTTATCTCTCCCCATCTCATCCCGAAGCGCGCCATCTGCGATCCGGATCTCACGCTCGGGCTGCCCCCAGCCTTGACGGCGGCGACTGGAATGGACGCGATCACCCATTGCATCGAGACCTTTCTCAGCCCACGCTTCAACCCACCGGCAGAGGCCATCGCGCTCGACGGCCTAGTTCGTGCCGTCGGAAATATCGAGCGGGCGGTGGCCCAGGGGTCGGATCGCGCGGCCCGGCATGAGATGATGATGGCCGCGCTTGAAGGAGGTCTGACGTTTCAGAAGGGCCTGGGCGCCGTCCATGCCCTCTCGCATCCTCTCGGAGGTCTGAAGCGGGTGTCGCTGCATCATGGGACCCTCAATGCGGTGCTGCTGCCCTACGTGCTTGAGTTCAACAGGAGCCATGCCGAGGCAAAATACGCTACGATCCGCTACCGGTTGGGCCTCAACGACGGCGTGGATCTGGCAGATTATGTCCGCAGTCTCAACTCGCGGCTCGGCATGCCGGCAACGCTGGCTGAGATGGGGGTGCCGCGGGACAGCTTTGCCCTGATCGCAAAAAGCGCGACTGAGGATCACTCCTCCGCGACGAATCCTCGTCCGGCCAGCGAGGCGGATTACCGGGCGATCCTTGAGGCGGCCTATGCAGGGATCACGCTTAAACCGGGTGCCTGATCCATCCACCGTACCTTTCTAACCGTCGGGTCAAGGTTTAGTCAGAGAGGCCTGTCGGAAGACGCCTACCAGCCCCGCCGTCCTCCCCCGTGGTGCGGGGCATCGTCGAAATCGGATGGTGCCTCATAGACCTCGCCATGCCGGGGCTGTCGCGGGTCGACCCAGCGCGGTTCCGGCTTGACCCCATGCCCAGCGGTGCCATCGAGGAGGGCCAACATCCCCTGCAGGACAGATCGGGCGGCACCCACCACCATGTCGGCAAGATCGCGCAGGCGGAGGTCGCCAATGTCGCTGGGACGCTCCTGTGCCCGGGTATACGGTATTGAATGATCTGCCGGATGGCGCTCCGGTGCGCGATCCGGCAGGAGGCCTGAGAGGGCGCCGGCACCACCCATGACCAGGATCAGGACCACGGGAATGACGAGGCGAAAGGCAAGGCCAATGACCCTGGAGAGGATGACATAACCGACGACCAGACTAATCGCGGTGGAGATGAAGCCGGCGCTCAAAGTCTCTGCCTCCCTGTCGGGCTCGATATGAGACGCAATGCCATCAAGGAGATCCGCGGCCGTTTTATGGTCACCCTGGGTCAAACGCGGGCTGGTCCGAAGCGGCTGAGATCCCCCGTAGACGTGGAAACATGAGACTCTATCGAACGGGAGAAGCCCACGGCATCGGCCTTGCGGGGTGTCGCACAAAGGTGCTACACACGCATATTCCGTGCTGCAGGAAGGCGCGCGATTTTAAGGACTTAGCGGATGGTTACGGCTTAGCTTAGAATCCTGGCGCCCCAGCCATCTTCATTTCCCCAGCAGCTGAACTCTCCTTCTGCCCTCAGCACGAGGTCGGACGACTATATTTGTTGGCCATCAAGCATTTAATCGGCTCGACCCGTAAGGCATACTGGCTTAAAGATAAGTACAAACTGAAATATTGTTGTCGGGGCGAATGTGGTTAGCAGGCAGGACTCGACATCAGATCTCAAGCCGCCAGGGTTCAAGCCTCGCCTGCCGTCCTTGAGGGTGCGCCTGCTCCTCATCGTCTTTGCCCTGCTGATCCCAACTTTCGCCGCTGCTGCCTTGGCCCTTTATACGGGTTATTACCGGGACCGGCAGGAGATCCAGAAGCATCTGCTTGAGACGGGGCGCGCGCTGTCGCTGGTCCTGGATCGCCAGTTCGGGCAGGCGGAGGCGCTTTTATGGGCTTTGGCCGCTTCGCCTGTCCTCCAGAGCAAGGATCATGCGGCCTTCGACACCCTCGCGCGCCGGGCGATCCGCCTGCCGGACGCCTGGATCGTGGTCGAGGAACCTGGACGGCAGGTGGTCAACACCCGCTTGCCGCCCGGCGCCGCATTGCCCGAGTTGCCGGTGCAGGATCACTGGAAAGGTCTCGCACCTGGACAGGTGAGGGTCAGCAACCTTTTCATCGGGGTGGTCGCGAAGCAGCCGACCGTCGGTATCGATACGCTCGTCATTCTCAACGATGGCTCGCCGCGATACCTTTCCGTCGTCATGCCGGCGGCGGTCGTCGGGCGTATTCTCTCTGACCAGCGCCTCCCGCCGACCTGGGTTGGCGCAATCGTCGATCGGGATGGAACGATGGTGGCGCGATCCCGCAATCCTGATCCGTTCGTTGGCAAGCCTGCAACCAAGGAAAATGTGCTGCGGGTCCAGTCGGGTGTGGAGCAGGGGGTGTTCGAAGGCACCTCCCTTGATGGGGAGGCTATGGTGCTTGCACTGGCCCGGTCCCCATCCTCAGGATGGTCGACGATCATCGCCCTTCCGAATTCTGAGTTCGATGCGGGCGAGCGCGATCTTGCTCTTGCCCTCGCGGCTGCGGGAACCGTGCTGCTTGCGCTGGGGGCCGCCCTGGCATTTCACGTCACCCGGCGCATCACCCGTCCGGTCGAGGCCCTGGCAAGGGATGCGCTGGCGCTTCAGGATGGCAGCCTTGCGACGTCGTTCCATTCCACAGGTGTGGAATTCAAGGAAACCGCCGTGTTGCGCTACGCGCTCGAAAACACGCGAGAGGTCCTGAGCCAGCAGAAGGTCGAGCGCGATGAGGCGTATGAGCGTCTCCGTGAGGTCAAGGAAAGCCTGGCGCTACGGGTCGAGGAGCGGACGCGGGAACTCGAAAGGGCCAACGCGAACCTTCGCGACAGCCAGGCGACTCTTGCCGAGCGTGAGGCGCTCTATGCAGGTGTCTTCAGATTCAGCGCGGATGGCATCCTCGTCTTTAGGCTGTCGCCTCAGGGGGATATCGTGGCCGAGGCCTGCAATCCTGTGGTGGAACACCTGATCGGCGAACCTTCGGTCGAGATGGTCGGACGGCCATTGAATGACATTCTGCCTCCAGACCAACGGCCGATCCTTGAAGCGCGTGTGCGTGAGTGCCTGACGTCCGGCCACCTGATGGTCTACGAGCAGAGTTACGCCTTTCCTGCAAGAAAGGGCATGTGGATGACCACTCTCGTTCCCATTCGCGAAGGGAATGAACCGGTTGTGCGTGTGCTCGGATCCCTGCGCGACATCACGCACGAGAAGGAGACTGAGTTCGAGCTTCGTCAGAGCCGGGACAAGTACGGCACGCTCTTCGAGCATTCTCCGTTTAATCTGGCCGTTATCGGCGTCTATCCGGATGATCGCTTCGTCTATGAGGATGCCAACACCGCGCTGTTGAAATCGTTAGGCTTCGCGCGCGACGATTTCGTCGGCAGAATGCCCCAGGAAATATTTGCCCCCGAGACTGCAAAGCACGTTTCCAAACACTATCGGACCTGCGTCATGACGAAGTCGATCATGGATTTCGAAGTGACGGGGAAGGTGCCGATCGGCGAGGTCACCCGCCGGACCGTTCTCGTTCCGCTGCTCGACAGCCAGGGTCAGGTGACGAACATCTTTGTGACGTCCATCGATCTCACGGAACAGCGTCGCATGGAGGAGCAGTTGCGCCAGGCACATCGCCTTGAGGCGGTGGGGCAGCTCACAGGGGGCATTGCGCACGACTTCAACAACCTGCTGACGGTCGTGATGGGCAATCTCGATATGTTGAGACGTGCGAAGCCCGATCGCGCTCCGCGCCTGATCGACAATGCCATCAATGCCGTCGAGCATGGGCGTAAACTGACCTCGCAGCTTCTCGCTTTTTCGCGACGTCAGCCCCTGAAACCCGAAGTCGTCGAGCTGAAGGACTTGATCGGCGGGATGGGCGATATGCTGGCGCAATCCCTGCGCGGGGACATTACGCTTGAGATCGATTTCGCCGAGGACTTATGGCCCGTCGAGGTCGATCCGGCGCAGCTGCAGGCCGTTCTCATCAACCTTGCGGCCAATGCGCGTGACGCGATGCCGAAAGGCGGCAAGTTCACAATCGGCGTCCGGAATACCATTTCCTACAATGACGGACCGGCCGAGTTCGTATCCATCGAGGTGGGCGATACGGGGATAGGGATTCCGCCCGAGGCCCTGCAGAAGGTCTTTGAGCCGTTCTTTACAACGAAGCCTGTCGGTCGCGGGACAGGGTTGGGCTTGGCTCAGGTCTACGGCTTTGTCCAGCAATCGGGTGGCCTGATCGACATCAAGAGCGAGGTGGGGCGGGGAACGACTGTGACCCTGCTTCTCAAGCGGACGCACAAGGAGCGCGGCGAGGGAGCTCCTGAAAAGGAGACTTCTCCTGGATTCTCTCTTCCGTCATCGCGGATCCTGATGGTCGAAGACAACTCACAGGTCGCTGAATCCGCTATGGCCTTGCTGCGCGAGCAGGGACATCAGGTGGAGCATTGCGCATCCGCACCCGAGGCGCTCCAGTTTCTGGAGCGGGACGCGCGGTTCGATATCATCTTCTCCGATCTCGTTATGCCTGGAGGCATGGACGGCCTGGATCTGGCCTGCACCGCCCGAGAACGCTGGCCTGCCATTCCGATCCTGCTCGCGACGGGTTACAGCGATTCCGTTGAGCGTGCGGCCAGAGAGGGCTTCCCGATTCTGAGCAAGCCTTACCATCCTGCAGAGTTGGAGCGGGAGCTGCGTCGATTGATCTCCCAGGCCGGCAGCGCATCGAACGTGCTGGCATTGCGGCCACGTCAGGCCTGAAAGCCCGCTGCTCAGATCGTTCAGGTGCGCGCCGCCCATACCATGCCGCGGCGCAGGATCGTGCGCATCTCCGGCACGTCGAACTCCTTCGCCGCATGACCAAGGGAGCTGTAGAACACGCGTCCCTGGCCGTGCCGGCGCTTCCAGACGACCGGCATCACCACGCCTTCAATCCAAGGTGCATGTTCGCCAGAGAAGGTGGTGGTCGCGAGAACATCGTTCGAGGGGTCCACATGCATGTAGTACTGCTCGGACCGGTAGTCGAAGTCGCGGATGCCCTCCATAACCGGGTCGTCGGGCCGGGTGATGTTCACGCGGTAGTCGATGATGTTGCCCGGATGGGCCACCCACTGGCCGCCGCACATGAACTGATACTCGACCGCCTCGCGAAAGGCATCGCCCATGCCGCCATGGAAACCGGCGAGGCCTGTGCCCTCACGGACGGCCAGCGAGAGATTGGCAACCTCGTCCTTTTCGATTGTCGACATGGTGAAGATCGGCACGACGAGGCTCATCGTGGAGAGCTGAGGGCTGGCGAAAGCGCGGGTCGAGGTCTCCAGGTGCACCCTGAAGCCCTCGTCCTGCAACATTCCGGCGACGATCCCGGCGCATTGCTCCGGCTCGTGGCCATGCCAGCCGCCCCACACGATGAGTGCCTCCCGCATCGTTTCGTTCTTCCCTTAGGGGCTAAGAAATTCAGGCGGCGGATGCCGTCTGAGGAAGACCTTTCCAGAGGATGGAGGCGTCCGCGTCCTCCAGGGTTGCCGGGCGTTCTAACGCGGTGGTGATCGCCTTGGGCTGTCCGGTCGCGGCGCCCTCGAGAATGCTGTGCATGACCTCAAGAACGTGCAGGCCGAGGCGTCCGCTGGAGCGGTGCGGAGTACCGTTCAGAACTGCGCTCGCGAGATCGGCGAGACCGAGCGCCCGGTAATTGGCTTTGTTCGGCATCTCGGGAGCCCAGTTGGGCGAGCGCCAGTTGGGAACGCCGAGCGGCATCTCGCTCGAATCGACCGCGCGCCAGTCTCCGCCGCGCTCGGTAACTTCCACATGGCCGCCGAAGAAGTTCGGATCCGGCACGCGAAGCGACCCTTCCGAGCCGTAGATCTCGATGGCCGGATGACTGTGCTTCCACACGTCCCAGCTCATGCAGAAGGTGACCTGCGCGCCTGAGGCGAATTCGAGCAGCGCCGTCACGTGGGTGGGGGTCTCGACCGTGATGCGATCGCCCTTGCGGGGTGATTCTGCTGTCACGATGCGCTCAGGGTATCCGATGCTCGACATGGCGAAGACGCGCTGCACCGGCCCGATCAGGTTGACGAGCGTGCTGAGGTAATACGGCGCCATGTCCAGGATCGGGCCGCCGCCGGGCTTGAAGAAGAATTCCGGATCCGGATGCCAGTGCTCCATGCCGTGGGACATCAGGAAGGCGGTTCCCGACAGGATGCGGCCGACGGCGCCATCGTCGACGAGCTTACGGGCGAGCCGCCCGCCAGCGCCGAGAAAGGTATCCGGGGCGCAGCCGAGATGCAGGCCACGGGCCTCCGCCTCATCCACAAGCCTGCGACCCTGGTCGAAATCGACAGCCAGCGGCTTTTCCGAGAACACGTGCTTGCCCGCGCTGAGAGCTGCGAGCGATACGCCGAAATGGGCGGCCGGAACGGTGAGGTTGACCACGAGATCGATGTCATCGCGGGCGAGCAGCTCATCGACCGTCATGGCTTCAATGCCATGGCGGCTTGCCTGAGCCTGAGCGACCTCCGGCCTCATGTCCGCGCAGGCGCGCAGGGTGAGGCCACGATAGGCCGGAATGTTTTGGAGATAGATGCCTGAGATATTGCCGCATCCAATGATGCCGACATTCAGCGAATTCATGACCGTTAATCCTCGATGGTGCGCAGGAAGTCGAAGCTGGCGCGGGCGGTGCGGGCCGGGTCGGCGGGCTTGTCGTGCTCGACCACCATCCACTCGGCTCCTGCCTCGCGGCACACGCGCCAGAGGTCGCGCCAATTGAGAACGCCGGAGCCCACATCGGCCCAGCCGTCCTGGTCCTCGTTCTGGCCGGCGGGGGCGATGTCCTTCACGTGGGCGGCGGTGACCTTGCTGCGGTAGCGGCTGATCCATTCTTTGGGATCCGCATCGCCGCGCACGAGCCAGGCCACGTCAGCCTGCCAGGCGAGGGGGCTCGAACCGGCAGCCTCGAAGATCAGTTCGAGCGCCGTCTTGGCGCCGTCCTTCGGCTTCAGCTCCCAATGATGATTGTGGTAGCCGAGGCGGATGCCTTGAGCCTGAAAGCGCTCCGCAACCTGCCCGAGTTCCTTGCCGAGCGCACGCCACCCGTCAGCGGCCATGTCCCGCTCCTCCGGCGGAACGGCCGGCATGTAGAGGTGCGTGAGGCCCAGCGTGCGGCAGGCATCAACGATGGCGTCCGGCTTCTCGCGCAAGGCCGCCATGCTGACATGGCTGGAGGACGTTTTCAGGCCACGGGCATCGAGCTTCGTGCGAACTTCGGCAGCCTTGTCGAGATGCGATCCGACGGTCTCCACGAAGCGATAGCCGGCCTCCGCGACCGTATCCAGAATCAAGTCCAGGTCCTCCAGGGATCGCAGGGTGTAGAGTTGAATGGACAGTCTATCGGTGACGCTCATGGGGTCCTCAGGGTTCGGAGAAGCGGGCGCGACAGGTCATGCTCGAGACCTGCCATGATGCTGGTGTCGTTAAAGGCGCTCGCCGGAATCCGCGGCGAACAGCGAGACTTGGCTCGGGTCGATGTGAAGCGTCACACTCTCGCCCGGCGTGGCCCGGCGAGAGCCGGCAGTGCGGACCTGAACGGAGCCCACGGCGTCGCTGCACCAGATCACCGTATCGGCACCCATGGGCTCGACGATATCGACGGTGAAACCCGGCCAGATGCCGGTGCTCGATATCTCAAGGTGTTCCGGGCGTACGCCGAGCACCACGTCCTGACCGGACGATGGAGCCGTGATGAACGGGTAGCCGGAGAGTGACAGGCGGCGATCTCCGGCCAGGAAGCTGAGGCCCTCTCCGGTGTTCTCGAGGCGGCCCTTGATGAAGTTCATCTGCGGTGAGCCGACGAAGCCGGCCACGAACAGATTGGCCGGCCGGTGGTAGATCTCGTCCGGCGTGCCGATCTGCTGGATCTTCTGCTCCTTCATCACCACGATGCGGTCGGCCAGCGTCATGGCCTCGATCTGGTCATGCGTGACGTAGACCATCGTGGTCTTGCCGAGCCGCGCGTGCAGCCGCTTGATTTCAACCCGCAACTCGTTGCGCAGCTTCGCGTCGAGGTTGGAGAGAGGCTCGTCGAAGAGGAACACGGCGGCATCGCGCACCAGGGCCCGGCCGATCGCCACGCGCTGGCGCTGACCGCCGGAGAGCTGGTCCGGCCGGCGGTCGAGAAGGGGCGTGATCTGCAGGAGTTCCGCCGCCTTGGCAACACGCTTCTCGATCTCCGGCTTCGGCGTCTTTGCCATCTTCAGGCCGAACGACATGTTCTCGCGAACATTCATGCGCGGATAGAGAGCATAGGACTGGAACACCATGGCGATGCCACGGTCTTTCGGCTCCTCCCAGGTGACGTTCTTCCCGTTGATCCAGATCTGCCCCTCGGCCACGTCGAGCAGACCCGCGATGGCATTGAGCAGAGTGGACTTGCCGCAGCCAGAGGGACCAAGCAGCACGATGAACTCGCCTTCCTGGATATCGAGGGACAGGCCGTCGAAAACCTGTACGGCCTCAAAAGCGACGGTCACATCACGAACGGAAACGGTCGACATGGCTTACCCCTTCACAGCGCCGGCGGCGATGCCGCGGACGAACCAGCGTCCGGACACGAAGTAGACGACGAGCGGAACGAGCGCCGCCAGCATGGTGGCGGCCATGTCGACGTTGTAGGCGCGCTCGCCCTGCGTTGAATTGACGATGTTATTGAGCTGCACGGTCATGGGCAGGTTCTCGCGGCCCGCGAAGGTCAGACCGAAGATAAAGTCGTTCCAGATGCCCGTGACCTGCAGGATGGTGGCGACCACCAGGATCGGCGTCGACATGGGCAGGATCACGCGGAAGAAGATCGACCAGAACCCGCCGCCGTCGATGCGTGCCGCCTTGAACAACTCGATGGGCAGTCCCGCATAGTAGTTGCGGAACAGGAGCGTCATGGTCGGCAGGCCGAAGATCACGTGCACCAGCACGATGCAGGTGAGAGAGTTGTAGATGCCAGTCAGCGAGAAGATGCGGACCAGCGGGTAGAGAAAGACCTGGTAGGGGATGAAGGCGCCGAGCAGCAGCACGCCGAACATCACATTGGCGCCTTTGACCCGCCAGAACGACAACGCGTAGCCGTTGATGGCGCCGGCAATGATCGAGAGGATCACGGACGGGATCAGGATGCGCACCGAGTTCCAGAACCCGACGCTGATGCCGTTGCATTCGAGCCCTGTGCAGGCGGAGGACCAGGCCTTGGCCCAGGCATCGAAGGTCATGGCGGCGGGCAGGGCGATAATGTTGCCAAGCCGAATCTCTTCCATCGGCTTGAGCGATGTCACGACCATGATCCAGAGGGGCAGCATGAAGAACAGGGCTGCGGTCACCAGGAAGGCATAGACACCGATGCGGCCGGCGGTGAGGTGGTGGGGACGGCGGCCTTGCGGCACGGCGGTACTCATGCATGCCTCCCTTGCGGACGGACGTAGCGGACATAAACCCACGGAGCCAGGATGCTCACCACGGTAATCAGCATGATGGTCGCGGCGGCGGTGCCGAGGCCGATGTTGTTGCGCTCGAACAGATGATCCATGACGAATTTGGCCGGCACCTCGGTGGCGATGCCTGGGCCGCCGAGGGTCATGGCAACTACGAGGTCGTAGAGTTTCACGACACCGGTCGTGAGGAGCACGACGGCCGTGACGACCATGGGTCGGAGGAGGGGCAACACCACGGAGGTGTAGACGCGCCAGGTCGGGATCCCGTCGACCTTGGCGGCCTTCCAAAGATCCTTATCGACGCCGCGAAGACCCGCAAGCAGGATCGCCATGGTCAATCCGGCGCCATGCCAGATGCCTGCGATGACAATGGTGTAGATCGCCATCCTCTGGTTCACGAGCCAATCGAAAGTGAAGCTCTCGAAGCCCATGTCCCGGACGAGCTTCTGCAGGCCAAGCCCCGGGTTGAGAAACCATTGCCAGGCGACGCCCGTGACAACGAAGGACATGGCATATGGATAGAGGAAGATCGTGCGGAAGAGGCCTTCGCCGCGCACGTTCTGGTCGATGAAGACAGCGAGCAGAAACCCGATGATCAGGCAGCCCGAGATGAACAGAGTGCCGAAAATGATGATGTTGGAGGCTGAGGTCAGAAAGCGGTCATTGGCGAAGAGGCGGCTGTATTGCGCCAAGCCCACCCAATCCAGCTTGGGCAGGAGAGTTGAACTCGTGAAGGAGAGCCGCACGGTCCACAGCATGCATCCGATATACACCACAAGGACGATAAGTGCCGTCGGCAGGAGGGCAAGGGCTGCGGGCAGGCGGGTTTTCACACGACGTCGGATTTTCGTGCTGCCCGAAGGTACACTGGGGGCATGGATTGAAATGGTATCCATTCGGAAGATCCCGTCGCGAGAATTCAAGCTTCAGCAGTGAACGGCTCGCCCCAGCCCCTTGGGGCGAGCCAAGTGGTTTTAGCCTGCGTCGCGCATGGCGCTGACGATCTTCTCGATGAAGGCATCTGCCGACATGCTCGGGTTGTTCCAGTACTGGGTCACAGCATCCTGCATGGCGCCCGAGAAGTTCGGCGGGCTCAGGATCTCCATACTCTCCACCTGGTTCGCCGGGTCCTTCAGGATCGAGTGGGACTTCTGGGCGCAGACGTCCATGGAGGACACGTCGACATCCATGCGCACCGGGATCGAGCCCTTCTTCTTGTTGAACTCGAGCTGGCTGGTGGGATCGAGGAGAACCTCGACGAGCTTGTCCTGGGTGGCGAGCGCCGTCTTGTCCTTCGTCGCCGGGAACACGAAGACGTCGCCGCCGATCACGAGCTTGGGCTCCTGGCCAACCACGGTACAGCCATATTCCTTGCCGGCAGTCTGACCTGCGGCGATGAACTCGCCCTTGGCCCAGTCGCCATTGAAGTGCATGGCCGCCTTGTTGGTGATCACGAGAGCCGTCGCGTCGTTCCAGTTGCGGCCCGGGCTGCCTGGGTCGACGAGGCCGCGCATCTTGCCGAAGAGCTCTACGGTTTCCTTGAACTTGGGGCTCTTCACAACATCCGGCTTACGGGTGCCATAGAGCTGGCGGAACATGTCGGCGCCACCATGGCCGACGACCACGGCCCGGAACAGGTTGTGCTCCCAGGTCGGCTGGCCGCCGAGCGCAAGGGGAATGATGCCCTTGGCCTTCAGCTTCTCACCGCTGGCGACCAGTTCAGGGAAGGTCTTCGGGGGCTCAAGGCCAGCATCGGCAAAGACCTTCGTGTTGTAGAACATCCAGTTCTGGCCGTGAATATTGACCGGAACAGCGAAGAACTTGCCTTCGCGAACCGTCGCGTCGACGATCGGCTTCGGCATGATGTCCCGCCACTTGCCTGCTTTTGCCTGTGCATCGACATCGCGCACCAGAGCGTTGCTGACGAGTTCGTCGAACTGCTTGCCGGTGTTGAACTGCATCATGGTCGGGGGATTGCCGCCCACCATGCGGTTGATGCCGGCCGTACGGGCATTGGCGCCGCCGGCAATGGCATTGTCGACCCAGTTGCCGCCCGCCTTGGTGAACTGCTCTGCGAACACCTTCACGGATGCAGATTCACCGGCGGACGTCCACCAATGGAGGACCTCTGCCTTCTGCTGGGCGAGGGCTCCGGAACTCCAGATCAGGGCAACAGAAAGGGTATACGCGGAAACGCGTGTCTTCATGCTCATGGCTTCCTCCCAGAAGCGTTTTATCGATTTTTGTAATCGATTACATCTTGCGTTATAGGTTGTAGGCGCTTTTAAGTTTAGTCAAGACACAAGTTATGGCAAGTTGTAAGCTCTGAAAGAGGGTAACGTATCTTGTTCGCCGCCTGGAGGTAACCTGCATGAGTCGGAAAAGGTGGCGAGCCGTGAAGGAGATACGCATCGCCGACGTTGCTCGACTTGCAGGGGTATCTACAGCAACGGTCAGCCGCGTCCTGTCCGATCCGGAGAAGGTTCGGAAAAAAACTCACGATCTCGTGATGGAGGCTGTTAAGCGCAGCGGCTATATCCCCAACAGCACCGCACAAAAGCTGCGCACCCGCCGCACCATGAATGTGCTGGTGATCGCCCCGCGACTCACCAATCCGGTCTTCGCCGAGATCCTCCGCGGCGTTGACGACCAACTGACCCAATCGGGATACGGCATCATCATCGGCAATCTGGACAACCGCAGGGAGCGGGAGGCCCGCTACGTCGATTTGGCTCTGTCGCGCCAGGTGGACGGGGTTCTCCTGCTGACCGGGTACATTCCGGAGAACGGGACGCGCAGCATGCGGGACTCAGGTCTCCCCATCGTCGCCATGTGCGCTGCCATTCATGAGGAAGGCATCCCTAACATCATCGTTCAGGACCGCGAGGGCACCCGGCAGGCTGTGGAATACTTGGCGCGCCTCGGACATCGCAGGTTCGGTTACATCTCGGGAACGCTCGGCTCCATTATTGAGGTCGAACGTTTCGCAGGCTTTCAGGAAGGGATCGCCGCGGCCGGCTTTGGCAGGGAAGACTTCGTGCGCTGGGAGGGACCCTTCGTTTTTTCCACCGGCGTGGCGGCTGCGGAGGCCTTCCTGAAGGTGAAGGATCGTCCCACTGGGATTTTCGCAGCCTGCGACGAGAGCGCAATCGGCTTCATCAAGCGCGTTCGCGCCGAGCGCATCCGTGTCCCACAGGATGTTTCTGTCATAGGTTTCGATGGGATCGAATTTGCCGATTATACGGAGCCCACTCTCACCACGTTTCGGCAGCCTTTGCATGAACTGGGACGTGTTGGGGCTGACGTTCTCCTAAAGCTGATTCACGACCAGATGAAGCCGGAAGACTGGAGCATCAGATTGCCTGTAACGCTCCTGGAGCGCGAAACGACAGGGCCGGTTCTGCACAAGGACTACAAGTCCCTGCGACGCTCGTCGGTGGTGTGAATTCCGCTTTTTATTCAACAGCCAGAGAATCTGAGGAGACAGCCATGCAGCCGGTTCGTTGGGGCATTTTGAGCACGGCCAAGATCGGCCGGACAAAGGTCGTTCCCGGCATGATGAAGAGCCCGCTTTGCCAGGTGGTCGCCGTCGCCTCGAGAAACGAGGAAGCCGCCCGTACAATGGCTGCGGAGCTCGGGATTGAAAGAGCCTATGGCTCCTATGAGGCGCTGCTGGCAGATCCCGACATCGAAGCCATCTACAATCCCTTGCCTAATCATCTGCACGTTCCGATGACGCTGGCCGCTGCCGCCGCCGGCAAGCACGTGCTGTGCGAAAAACCGATCGCCATTACGGCCAGCGAGGCGGAGGCGTTGAAGAAGGCTTCATCGCAGGTAATCATCGCTGAAGCCTTCATGGTTCGCCACCATCCGCAATGGCAGCGCGCCCGCGAGATCATCCGAGCCGGGGACATCGGGGAACTGCGCTCCATCCAGGTCATCTTCTCCTACTTTAACGTCGAGCCGGACAACATCCGCAACAAGGCCGATATCGGAGGGGGAGGGCTCCTCGATATCGGCTGCTATGCGGTTGTGGCCGGGCGATACTTCTTCGATGCTGAGCCCGTTCGTGCCATTGCTCTCGTCGATCGCGATCCGGTCTATGGCGTTGACCGCACCACGAGCGCTCTTCTCGACTTCGGCATGGGCCGGCAGCTGACCTTCACCGTCTCGACCCAATCCGTGCCGTTCCAGCGGGTTCAACTGCTCGGGACAAAAGGAAGGGTCGAGATCGAGATTCCATTCAATGCTCCCCCGGACAGGCCGACGCGCATCTTCGTTGATGATGGAAGCGTCCATGGCGGCCTTTCGGCGAAAGCCATCGATTTCCCGACGGTTGACCAGTATGAACAGCAGGGCGTCGCATTCAGCCGCGCGGTGCGCGAGGCTGCACCTCTCGATTACGGATTGAAGGATGCGCTCATGAACATGCGGATCCTCGATGCCATCCGGCGGTCCGCGGAATCCGCTGCATGGGAGCAGATCTCTGCCGATAGAGGAAGGTTTCAAAGCGGGCACGCAGAATGCCGGTTCCCAACGACCCATGTGGAGCAGGGATGCCCGCCCGATTATGCCTTTTGTGGTAATCCCAATTGACGTCCGCTCCATGAGGAGGACCGTCATCCGCCGAGTGGGTGCGTTGACTTCAGCCTGGGTAAGCCGAAACTCATGTGAATTCTGTCTTCCTGTGAGAGCTCGCCGCATAAACAGCTGAGCACGGAAGAGAACACAAAAAGGCATTTGGCATGGACTTCTTTCCGAAAGTGGCTCCGTCTTCCCTGAAATTCGGGACGAGCGGCCTGCGAGGGCTTGTGGTGGAGCTGGATGGCGTGCCCGCCTTCGCCTACACCCGCGCCTTCGCCGAGATGCTGAAGGCGGATGGTTCTGCCGCCGCCTCTGGAGGCCGGGTTCTCGTCGGGCGGGATTTGCGGGAGAGCAGCCCCAGCATTGCCCGGCTCTGCTGCGCTGCTCTGAAGGATGCCGGCCTCACCCCGCTCAATTGCGGGGCTCTTCCGACACCCGCCCTCGCGTATCACGGCATGCGCTTCGGCATCCCGGCAATCATGGTGACCGGCAGCCATATCCCGGAGGATCGCAACGGACTGAAGTTTTACCGGGCCGAGGGCGAGATCGATAAAAAGGATGAGGCGGCCATCCTGGACTGGCATGCCCGATTGGGTGTCACGTCCGTCCCGGACAGCGCTCGCACGTTTCAGGCAGAGATTCCTGAGATCGACCTGATCGCGGCTTATCAGGAACGCTACCGGGGTTTCTTCGGACCAGAGGCGCTGTCGGGGCTCACCGTGGGGGTCTACCAGCATTCCTCCGTCGCCCGGGACGTGATTGTCCGGATGCTCGAGAGCCTGGGCGCCGAGGCCGTGCCGCTGGGGCGGGCCACGAGCTTCATCCCGGTCGACACCGAGGCTCTGCGAGAGGAGGATGAGGTGCTGGCCCGGCAATGGGCCGGGGAGCAGCGGCTCGATGCCATCGTGTCCACCGACGGCGATGCGGACAGACCTCTGATTTCCGATGCCGCCGGATCCTTCCTGCGCGGCGACCTGGTCGGGGCCATCACGGCCAGGTATCTGGGAGCGGACGCGATCGTCACGCCCGTGACCTCAAACTCTGCCCTGGAGACCTCAGGCGCCTTCGCGCAGGTGATTCGCACCAGGGTCGGGTCACCGTATGTCATCGAAGGCATGGCCGAGGCGGCTTGCTCCGGGGCGAAGGCAGTCATTGGATTCGAGGCCAATGGCGGGGTTCTGCTGGGCTCTGAGATTGTCCGGGAGGGCCGCCGGCTCGCTGCTCTTCCAACCCGGGATGCCATGCTGCCGATCCTGTGCACGCTCGGGGCGGCCAAAGCGCAGGGCAGGCCTCTCGCCGAGGTTGGTGCCGCCTTCGCCTTCAAGGCTGCGGCAAGCAACCGCCTCAAGAACGTGCCGAGCGAGAGAAGCGCCATCTTCCTGAGGCGGCTGCAGCAGGACCACGCTTTTCGCGAGGATCTGATCGGTCCGTTGGGCGGCGTCGCGGCGCTCGATGGACAGGATGGTGTGCGTCTCATCGCCAACAACGGTGAGGTCGTGCATTTCCGCGCCTCGGGCAATGCCCCAGAGTTACGGGTCTATGTCGAGGCGCGGACGCATGAGCGTACTGAGGGCCTTCTGGACTGGGGGCTGGCCCAAGCGGAGCGGCAGGTGGGCTGAAGCGTCAGGGTTTATGGGTCGAGGGGACCGAGGCGGCTTGCCAAGCCATCACGAATTCCGCGGGTCATCAACCGCAATCTCTGGCCTTTTCGGTCGGCGAGGGCCGTATACGTTCCGACAAAAGCCAAGCAACGGCTGATGAAATAGAGCCGCCAAGCCATCGGTGTATAGGACTGGCGGGCAAGCCACAGAGAGTTCCTGACCCAATAATAATTTCTCACTGGCATGTGGACAGCAATTTGGCGCGAGCCAAGCTTGACCGTTCCGCTGCCCAGTCGGTGATCCACTCTTGCCGTTGGTGACAGGAAACTCCTGTACCCGGCCGCGCGGGCCCGGAAGCACCACTCGACATCGACGAGGTCGATGAAAAGGTCTTCTCTGAACCCGCCGACTTTTTCCAGTACAGCCAGCGGGATGAGTGAGCCTGAGGCGATAATGGAATCGCTAGGCACCGGTCTCTTTTCGCTCTTTAGGGAAATCCGGGACAGCCGGAGACCGTTAGCCTGGTAGGCTCTTGTCTGTTGCTGGCTGTTAAGCTCGTAATAAGCCGGACCGATGGCAGCCACGTCAGCAGGTCCAGCCTCCAAAATCCGAAGGTTCCCTGCCAGGTCTGCCACCATCCCAGGTGCCAAGACCGTATCCTGATCAAGCAGCAGGATATGCGTGAAGCTGCCTGCTCGGGCTAAGGCGAGGCCTTGGTTCTGCGCCGCAGCGATCCCAAGATTCTGGTGATTCCCAATCAGTTGGGCCTGGAATCCTGACGCTATCCGCTGGATCTCCCCCGCATTGGCCGACCCGTTGTCGACGACGGCAACGCCTTGAACCTGCGAAGCGACGGATGTCAGAACCCGGGCCAGCAATTCAAGGTCTGGGTTGTACGTCACCGCGACCGCCAGAATTCGCATCAATGTTCCCCAGAATAAGCCTGCCCTAGTAAAGCCATCCCTGCACCTGGGCAAGAATGGAACCTCAGGAGCGCAGAAGCCCAAGGGGCTGGGCTGTGTATCCCGAGTGGTGTGGTCATTGCTGCGTCCGTCCACGGTCCAGGGACACCACTGGGAGCTTAGCTGGATCAGGACAGCGTTGGGGCAGGGTTGCTGGGAATGATCCAAAGAGGTATAGCGGCGCCGAAGGCTTCCGGTCAGGCTTGATAACCGGAAATGTCTTCCCTTGCGGCAGGCGCGGCACTATGGCGCTTTCCGGAGGTATGCGGTCTGGACCAATGCCCTTATAGAAGGGCCGCGACACCCTGCGAGCTTGAAGCCGAGATCTCCATGCACAAAGACGCGCTGCTGAGAAAACTGAACGACAAGACGGCCGTGATCGGCATCGTCGGCTTGGGCTATGTCGGTCTGCCGCTGTCCCTCCGTTATTCTGAGGTCGGCTATAAGGTTATCGGATTCGATATCGACCAGCAGAAGGTTGAGACCATCCTGCGGGGAGAGACCTACATCGAGCATATCGGCTCGGAAGGAATTGCTAAGGCCGTCAGCAGCGGTTTCGAGCCTACGTCCGACCTTGCGCGTGCACGCGATGTGGACGCTCTGATCCTGTGTGTTCCGACCCCTTTGAACAAGTACCGCGAGCCGGATCTCAGCTTCGTGCTGAATACCGTGGATGCTCTCGTGCCGCACATGCGGGACGGTCAGGTCATGTCTCTAGAGAGCACGACCTATCCAGGCACGACCGAGGAGGAACTGCGTCCGCGGCTTGAGAAGGCTGGCTTCAAGATTGGCGAGGATGCATTCCTCGTCTTCTCGCCGGAGCGTGAAGACCCCGGCAACGCGAAGTTCACCACCCACACGATTCCGAAGGTCTGCGGCGGCAGCACGCCATCCTGTCTCGAGGTGGGGCTCGCCCTTTATGGTCAGGTGATCAACACGGTGGTGCCTGTCAGCTCGACCCAGGCTGCCGAGTTGACGAAGCTTCTCGAGAACATCCACCGCGCCGTCAATATCGGCCTCGTCAACGAGATGAAGATCATCGCGGACCGCATGGGCATTGATATTCACGAGGTCATCCGGGCAGCCGCAACCAAGCCGTTCGGCTTTGTCCCATATTATCCAGGTCCCGGCCTCGGTGGACACTGCATTCCAATTGATCCGTTCTACCTGACCTGGAAGGCGCGCGAGTATGGTCTCCATACGCGCTTCATTGAGCTCGCCGGCGAAATCAACAGCACGATGCCGGAATGGGTCATCGAGAAGGTGACCGGGGCCCTCAACGATCGTGGGAAGCCGGTGCGCGGCAGCAAAATCCTTGTTCTCGGAATCGCCTATAAGAAGAACGTTGACGACATGCGCGAGTCGCCCTCAGTCGAATTGATGAGCCTGCTGCAGGCCAAAGGAGCGCATGTCGTTTACAGCGATCCGCACGTTCCGAGTTTCCCAAAGATGCGGCGCTATTCCTTCGATCTCGAAAGCGTCGAGCTAGCTCCGGAGACCCTGGCAAGCTACGATTTGGTGCTCCTTGCAACGGACCATGACAAGTTCGACTACGGGACCATCGAAAAATACGCCAAGCTCATCGTGGACACCCGGGGACGGTATTTGGGCGTCCGCAGCAATGTCGTGAAGGCGTAATGCTGCAGGTGCGGGGAATGGTCTGGGATTATAGCCACTGTCTGATCATCGAGCGTCGGCGCAAGGAGGGGGCTTTTGGTGTTGCGGGTTGATAGCTCCACCGTAAATAGCGGAAATAAGGAATCGAAGTTGAGAACCCACACTTCGCCAATGTTAGAGGTGCTGCGCGAAGTTCGCGACGGCTGGCGCTGGCGCGAGCTGTGGATGACCCTTGGCTGGCGGGACGTGCGGACGCGCCACCGACGTTCGAATATTGGCCCATTTTGGAACACGCTCGGTCTGGCTTTTGTCGCGATCTGTATCGGTGGTCTCTATGGCGGGATCATGGGGCGGCCGTCGTCAGAGTATATTCCTTACCTCGTTACGGGTTACATGATCTTTGGCTTCCTGTCGGCGTTAGTGACTGAGGGCAAGGACGCCTTCGTCAGCAATGCTGCAGCTATTCGGGAGATCGCAGTTCCAGGGACAGTATATATTTATAAGCTTCTCTGGAAAAACCTTATCATCCTCGGCTTCAATTCTCTTGTTTATGTTGCGACTCTTGTTATTTACAGAGTATCGCCGTTTCCAAGCATCATTCTTATTGTGCCAGCATTGGCGCTGGTGTTGCTCAATGGAATTTGGGTAGGTCTTTTGCTGGGACTTATCAATGTGCGTTATAGAGACTTTGGCAACTTTATCCCGAATGCGATCCGTCTTGGTTTTTTCGTGACTCCAATTTTATGGTATCCAGGCGATGCCACTGGGATCCGCGCGATATTTGTATATCTTAATCCTTTCTACTACTTCATTGAGATCTTGCGTGCACCGCTTCTTGGTATTGCTCCCTCATTCTTGATCTGGGCTGTGGCTATCGGAATTACCGTCGTCGGCTGGGGGATCACTCTGCCGGTTTATGCCCATTGGCGTCGGCGGATCGCCTTCTGGGTTTGAGGTCGAATTATGGCACTGATCAAGCTTGAGAATATTACGTTGGACTTTCCCGTCCAAGCCTGGAAGTCCGACCGGCGACGCTCATTGACCAAGGACAAGCCCATCGGCGGTCAACTGTCTGCGGCGGGGCAGTCGGGGCATATGGTGGTGCGGGCCCTCGATCAATTGTCGCTCGCACTTGGACCGGGTGATCGCTTGGCCCTGCTAGGACACAACGGTGCAGGTAAGACCACGCTCCTGCGTGTGATGGCCGGGCTCTACGCGCCGACATATGGACGTGCGACCATCCAGGGTCGCGTTGCGCCATTGCTGAACCTCAGTTTTGGCATGGACACGGAAGCGACCGGCTACGACAACATCTTCATTCGTGGCCTTTTCCTCGGCATGAGCAAGGCTGAACTGAAGAAAAAGGCCGATGCGATTGCCGACTTTAGTGAGCTTGGTGATTTTCTTGATCTGCCGATGCGAACCTACTCCGCTGGCATGCGCGCGCGGTTGGCCTTCGCCATTTCCACCCACGTCGAGACGGATATCCTGCTCCTAGACGAGGCAGTCGCCACGGGCGACGCCCGCTTCTTGAGAAAAGCGAACGGAAGGCTGGAGAGCTTCGCACACGAATCGAAACTGCTTGTCCTGGCTTCTCATCAAAACAAGGTGCTGCGCGATCTCTGTAACAAGGCGCTCCTCTTGGAGCATGGTCGCATCAAAGCATTTGGCGGAGTTGATGAGGTTATCGAGACATATGCCGCCTCTGTGGGCGTCGACTCTAAGGAGAGCTGAGAGCGTCATGTTGATGGTGAGGTGTGCAGGGTGGAAGCGAATGACACCCATGCAGGCAACCCGCTCGTCGCAGGCCTAGCGATCTCAAGCGCTTTTCGAATGCATTGGCGCCCTCTAAGCCGTAAGGTTCCGAGCATATGACCCACAATGCTCCACACACCACACCGCGCGACGCCGATGCTGGCCTAGCGACAGAGGTTCTCTCCTTGCAGGAGCAGGTACAAAGACAACGCGAAGAAATTGCTGAATTGAAGGCAACCATCCGAGGGTTGGAGACGGAAATCAAGGGGCTGCGCGGCTCCTTTTACTGGGCCTTGACGCGCCCCTTGCGTAGCTTGGCTCGCCATCTTCCAGGTGTGGCGGCAGGAGCGCAGCGCACCCTCGATAGGGCCAAGGATTCCCTTGTGATGTTCCTTCCGAAACGAGCTTCACAGACTTTGTTTGAAATTCGGTGGGATGGCGGGGATGCTATTGAAGAACAGATCGCCAGTTATCGCGGCAGTCGCACGGAAGGGCGCAGAATCGTCTTTTATACGGCGATCTTCGGCGAGTATGACAATCTGCTTCTACCAGAGTTGATCGATCCGTGTATTGATTACGTGTGCTTCACGGATCGTCCGCGGAACGACTACGGGGTCTGGCAGGTGCGCTCTGCCCCCTATGACCACTCCGATCCGACGAGAATTGCTCGCTGGGTCAAAATGCATCCGAACGATCTCTTTCCCGATCATGAGGTCGCGATCTGGCTGGATGCCAACATTGTCCTGAAGGGCGATCTTCGTCGCTACGTTAGCATGGTCGAGCAGCAGAAGGCTGACTTGGGACTCATCTCGCATCCGCATCGCTCATGCTTTTACGACGAGGCCGACGCCTGCAAGCAACTCAAAAAAGATAACGCGGAACTCATTGACAGGCAGGTCCACGAGTACAGGAAGGCCGGCCTACCTCCGAAACATCCGCTGTACGAGACCGGCTTCATGATCGTACCGCTCAAGAGGCAGGGAACGGCCGACGCGCTTCATCTCTGGTGGCAGCAGATTGAGCGGTACAGCCGTCGCGATCAACTCGGCTTGGCTTGGGTAACCTACAGGAATCCCGGTCTTCACATTGTCCCGCTCCTGCCGGAAGGTGCCTCGGTCAGGGATCATAAGGATTTTCTCTATTTCCGACACAGCTTCGCACGAGCATTGACGATCCCGGATGTGCTTTTGAAGCTCGGCAATTTTGTCAGTCCCTCCGCTGGGCAAAACTTCGCAAGATCCAGCACCAGCAGTCAGCCATAGGGCTGGAGCATACACCTTTCTACGATAGGTTGTGATTCGGGGCTGATTGTGGTCAATTGCCATCCAAGGGCCAACACGACACGAGTGCATGGACGGTATTGCTTTTATGGGCTAGTACCCATCGCGCAAAGCATATTGCGGGCTGCCTGCACCTGACGATAGGGGAAGCAGCAGATCAAAAGTAACATTCGACGAGACGAGCGACGTTCATGGCAAAGAAATTTCTACTAACCGGGGGAGCCGGATTCATCGGGTCCGCAGTGGTCCGTAAGCTGATTGCCAGCACGCCGCATCAGGTTCTGGTGGTCGACAAGTTGACCTATGCGGGCAATCTGGATTCTCTCAGCCCCGTGGCCAGCAGTGACCGTTATCGCTTCGTAAAGGCCGATATCTGCGACCCTGAGCGGATGAAAACGCTGATCGCTGAATACCAGCCTGACGTCATCATGCACCTTGCGGCGGAGAGCCATGTCGACCGCTCAATCGACGGACCGGGTGAGTTCGTACAGACGAACGTGGTCGGAACCTTCACGCTGCTCCAGGCGGCCTTGGCCTACTGGAACAGGCTCGATCCTGTGCGCCGCAACGCATTCCGCTTCCATCATATCTCGACGGACGAGGTCTTCGGCTCGTTGGGCGAGGAGGGCTTCTTTCACGAGGAGTACCCGTACCAGCCCAACTCTCCTTACTCGGCATCCAAGGCGGCCTCCGACCACTTCGTTCGCGCCTGGCACCACACGTATGGCCTGCCGACAGTGATCACGAACTGCTCGAACAACTACGGCCCCTATCACTTCCCCGAGAAGCTCATTCCCCTGATGATCCTGAACGCATTGGAGGGGAAGCCACTGCCCGTCTACGGCAAGGGTGAGAACGTGCGCGACTGGCTCTACGTGGACGATCACGCCGAGGCACTGATCCTCGTGGCCGAACAGGGCAGGGTGGGTGAGAACTACAATATCGGCGGCTGGAACGAGCGCACGAACATCGATGTTGTCCGGTCCATCTGCCGGCTTGTCGACGAGCTGTCGCCCAATCCGGAGATCGGCGCGCGGGAGAAGCTCATTACTTACGTGACAGATCGGCCCGGGCATGATCTCCGCTATGCCATCGATGCGGGCAAGATCGAGCGCGAACTGGGATGGCGTCCTGCGGAGACCTTCGAGACAGGGCTGCGCAAGACTGTCACATGGTACTTGGACAATCAAGCTTGGTGGGAGCGTGTCCGCTCCGGTGTGTATCAGGGTGAGCGGTTGGGAGTGGCTGTCTAGGGCCCCTGAGATCCTGAGGTGGACGGCGTCGCAGTGTGGCGCAATGCTGATTGAGGAGAGGTGTGACGTGTTGACTGTGGAGCCAACCACAATTCCGGATGTGAAAGTGATAACCCCAGGTCGGTTTGGCGACCATCGCGGGTTCTTTTCCGAAACGTACAACAGGCAGCGCTTTGCAGAAGCTGGGATCACAGTCGACTTCGTGCAGGACAACCACTCGATGTCGGCTGCCGTTGGCACAGTGCGTGGCCTGCACTTCCAGAGCGCCCCTTTCGCTCAGGACAAGTTGATCCGCGTGGTGCGGGGGCGCATTCTGGATGTGGCAGTCGATGTTCGCAGATCGTCTCCGACTTACGGGAGGCATGTGTCGGTCGAATTATCGGCCGACAATGGCCGTCAACTCCTCGTGCCGATTGGGTTTGCGCACGGTTTCTGCACTCTCGAGCCGAACACCGAGATCCAGTACAAGGTGTCCAACTACTACTCCGCTGCCAATGACCACGGGCTTCTTTGGAGTGATCCTGCTCTCGCTATAGCCTGGCCGGTCGAGCCGGAGCAGGCAACGCTCTCCGACAAGGATTGCCGGCAGCCTGTCTTGGCGGAATTGCCGGATTATTTCTCCTAAGTAGGCTGTGACTCTAGAGTATTAAATGATTCAGTTCATGAAGAAGGACGAGGAACATCGATGAAGGGCATCATTCTCGCCGGCGGTAGCGGAACGCGGCTGCACCCGATGACCTATGTCACATCGAAGCAGTTGCTCCCAATCTACGATAAACCGATGATCTACTATCCGCTGACCACGCTCATGCTGGCCGGTGTAAAGGACATTTTGATCATCTCCACGCCCGAAGACCTGCCGCGCTTCAGGCAGCTTCTGGGAGCTGGTGACCAATGGGGAATTCGCCTCTCCTATGCCGAGCAACCTAAGCCAGAGGGGTTGGCCCAGGCTTTTATCATCGGCGCGGAATTCGTCGCGGGCGGACCGTCAGTGCTAATCCTAGGCGACAACGTCTATTATGGTCATGGACTCACAGACCTGTTACGCTCTGCAGCCGGTCGAACCTCTGGTGCTTCCGTGTTCGCGTACCATGTGACGGATCCGGAGCGGTATGGTGTGGTCGAGTTTGATGCTAAGGGTAGGGCCATCTCGATTGAGGAAAAGCCGACAACCCCACGCTCCAATTGGGCCGTGACCGGGCTGTACTTCTATGATCATCAGGTGGTCGACATCGCCGCAGGCCTAAAGCCCTCGGCGCGAGGGGAGCTTGAGATCACCGATGTCAATCGCGTCTATCTCGAGAAGGGCCAGCTCCAAGTCGAGCTTATGGGCCGAGGCTATGCCTGGCTGGATACGGGGACACCGGATAGCCTGGTGGAGGCGGCTGAGTTCGTGCGGGCGCTCGAGAAGCGCCAGGGATTCCGGATCGCCTGCCCGGAGGAGATCGCCTATAACGCCGGGTGGATCGAGCGTGAGCACCTTATGGCACTCGCGACAAAGCTATCCAAAAGCACCTATGGACAGTACTTGCTGCGGATCGCGAACGGACCGATTTGAGCCTGCAATCACGGCTCTCGTGCCGCAGAACAAAATTCTCGAAGTTCGGGCGAACCTACGCTGCGGTACATTGTCATACCTGAGGTGTCCGGTCCTACGGCGTCTAAGATGCCTCACCCCGGAAACCGGTTGCTAAGGGTACCTCTTGCCAGAATAGCTCACAGCAGCGGATGACTAGCAGGTGTCTGTGTAGGCTCCTGTTGCGCTGGCGCCATATCGCGCGGATCAGTCTCGACCACATTGGGCATATGGCTCGACTGGCCGCTTCGGAGCAGTTATAGCATCAGCTGCTCTCAATTGTTCGGGGGCAACGATAAAGACAGGTGAAACTTCAGGAGGCCTTTCGTGGGAGCGTCCGCCGTTCAGACCCAACCGACTCGGCTGCCGTCGCAGCTCATCAATTCAGGCAGGAGAGCTCTCCAAGCGGAGATCCAAGGTCTCGAGCTTCTCTCACAAGCATTAGGCGGGGATTTTGAGGCGGCCGTGACGACCTTGGAGGCAATCTCCGGGCGTGTCGTTGTCACCGGTATGGGCAAGAGTGGCCATATTGGTCGAAAAATTGCCGCAACTTTTGCCTCGACGGGAACCCCTTCCTTTTTCATTCATCCCGGCGAGGCCAGTCATGGTGATCTCGGCATGATCTGCAAGGGCGATGTCGTTGTCGCGCTCTCCAATTCGGGGGAGACAACCGAGTTGTCCGACATCTTGGCCTACACACGACGAACGCCAATTCCACTGATCGCGATCACTGGGCGCTCTGAGAGCACGTTGGCGAGAAATGCCGATGTTGCGCTCATTTTGCCTGCTGCGCCTGAGGCCTGTCCACTCGGTCTCGCTCCAACTACGTCAACGACCATGACGCTAGCGCTCGGGGATGCTTTGGCTGTAGCGTTGCTGGAGAAAAGGGGATTCACGGCCGCTGACTTTAGGCTGTTTCACCCGGGCGGGAAGCTCGGCCAACGTCTGTTGAAGGTCGCAGATCTTATGCACTCTGGGGAAGAACTCCCGGTGTGCCTCATCGGGACACCGATGAGTGAGGTGCTGATGGTTATGACCGGGCGTCGATTTGGCTGCGTTGGTGTTCAAGAGCAGTCGGGAGCGCTCGTCGGAATCGTCACCGACGGTGACTTGCGTCGACACATGGGTGGCGATTTGCTGGGTCAGCCCGTCGAGCAGGTGATGACGCTGGATCCTATCACTGTCGCGCCCGGAGCGCTTGCGGCCAGTGCGCTGGAGGTGATGAATAGCCGAGGCATTACCACACTGTTCGTGGTCACGGACGGCAAACCTGTGGGCATTCTCCATGTGCATGATCTCCTGCGCGCCGGCGTCGCATAGAAAAACAGACCATGTCGCCTTGGAACCCAATCATTATGATTCCGGCCCGCATGGGCTCAACGCGCTTGCCCGGCAAACCCCTTGCCGACATCGGTGGTCAGCCGATGATTGTACATGTCTGGCGTCGTTGCATTGATGCGGATGTCGGATCTGTTGTGGTCGCCTGCTCCGAGGAGGAGGTTTACAACGCTGTGCTCCGTGCTGGCGGCGTTGCTGTCATGACTGACCCGTCTTTGCCGTCTGGATCAGATCGCGTTTTCGCTGCACTGCAGCAATGTGATCCGAATAGCCAGCATCAGGTGGTCATTAATGTCCAGGGAGACCTTCCGACCCTTGATCCTTCTCTGATCCGTGCTGCTCTGGAGCCGCTTGGGAACCCGGCAGTGGATATCGCGACGCTGGTAGCCCAAATCAAGAGCGAGGAAGAGGCTGATAGCCCAAACGTCGTCAAAGTCGCTGTTGGCTACGCGCCGGATCAGCGGGTCGGGCGTGCGCTGTATTTTAGCCGAGCGAGGATTCCCGCAGGGATCGGACCCCTCTGGCATCATATCGGCCTGTATGCCTATCGCCGGAAGGCCTTGGAGCGGTTTGTCGCTCTACCCCCGGGCATCCTCGAAGCCCGGGAGAGTTTGGAGCAGCTTCGTGCATTGGAAAATGGCCTTCGGATCGACTGCGTAAAGGTTGAAACAGTCCCTCTTGGGGTTGATGCCCCCAAAGACCTCGCGCTGGCCCGGCAACTGCTGTGTGGCAGTGAATTGACTGTCGGCAGTTGAACCACCACCCAGGCTCGGTTAGAACGCGGGACACCGGGGAGGGCCAGCGCACGGTCACGCCCAAGCTCGCTTCCAAGGGAGAGAACCTGATTATGAAATTCACGCAAAAGGTCGTCTCTACCCGGGATATAACCTTCAGTAATGATCAGCCCTTCGTTCTGATTTCCGGCCCGTGCCAGATCGAGAGCCGCGATCATGCCGTATTTATCGCCTCAGCTCTGTCAGAGATGACGGCAGTCGCGGGGGTCCCTTTCGTTTTCAAAGCGTCTTACGACAAAGCCAATCGGACTTCTCTGTCTGGACAGCGGGGGGTCGGGATCGAAAAGGGTCTCGAAATTCTCTCCGAGATCCGCACTACTTTTGGTTGTCCCGTGCTGACAGACATCCACGACGCCGAGCAGGCACGTCGTGCCGCGGAGGTCGTGGACATCATACAGGTCCCCGCCTTCCTCTGCCGGCAGACAGACCTCTTGATCGCCGCTGGAGAGACCGGCAAGTGCGTCAATGTCAAGAAGGGTCAATTTCTTGCACCCTGGGACATGGCGAATGTAGCCGCTAAGATCGCGTCTACTGGCAACGAGAATATTCTACTTTGTGATCGTGGTACCTCTTTTGGCTATGGCACCCTCGTGAGCGACTTCCGCGGGTTGCCGACGATGGCAGAAACAGGGTATCCGGTTGTGTTTGACGCCACCCACTCGGTGCAGGAACCGGGTGGGCGGGGAAACTCGTCGGGAGGCAAAAGGGACTTTGCCCCGGCCTTAGCCCGCGCTGCTGTTGCAGTCGGTTGCGCAGCAATTTTCGCAGAGGCGCATGATGATCCTGATAGCGCGCCCTCTGATGGACCAAACATGCTGCCGCTGTCATGGGTTCCTGCCTTTCTCGCCGATCTTAAGGCTTTGGACGTTGCTGCAAAAGCAAGGCGGCTGATGGAAGCACGTTAGCGCTGGCTGCAAATCGTATTTTAGAGTTTCTCGAGACAAGGCGCATTAAAGTCTAAAGTAAAAAGATTTTAGCTTCTGCAGCTCAAGGGTGCTACGCCATATGAAGAGCCGTTTTTATTACTATGCTCTTGTAGCCTAACAGAGCTGTACGGGGTACGCTACCGAGGCGAGGAGTGCTTTGATCACCTATCCTCGGACTAATTCAACGTGTAGGTATGGCTGGCCAAATCCCTGATCTATTTCTAGGTTAAGACTAGGTTTGATCAGATAGATTGGTTAGGTCCCCGTCCACAGCGAAGGTCCAAAATGTACGCTTCGGTAACCTCATATTCTGACATCTACACTCAAGCCTACCGTGACAGAAGAGGTGATGGCACTAGCTTCGACAAAGGCGTTCTTCCGCCACTCATATCGGAGTATTGTAAGGCTATTGGAAGCACTGCGGTGCTCGACGTAAGTGGCGGGCAAGGAGCACTCAGTCAGCTTTTGCGATCCGATGGAATAACGGTGTTCACGACGGACCTCGTTGCGGATCCGGAGGCCGGGATCTTCTCACTGAACTTGTCCGAGTACGACCAGTCAAAAAATAAACATCTTACCTCTGAGCTCGCGGGAGGCTTCAGTGGAAAAACCTACTTAACGTCATGTTTCGATGTTTTGGAGCACATAGACTCAGAGCATGTTTTTTGCGCCTTAAGAAACCTGTATGAAATCAGTTCTGACAGGCTCGTTGTCTCAATATCGACACGGCCGAGTGTTTTCTATAATCGTCTTCATTCGACCCTGGTGCCGATCCGCACCTGGATTCGGCTGTTCTCCGAGGCTGGGTTCCGTGTTGTTGATACACAATATTTTCTACCTGCCACTTCTCGCCGTGTTTTCTCTAACAACACAAACTATGAACATAATTACCGCTGGCAATCGATAGACCTTTTTAGGGACGTAGCCAATGGCGAGCCCCAGTACCTCGTTCTGGAGAAATGCGCGCGTAACCTAGATTGGCAGGATGTTGAGCGTCGCTTCAATCATATTCTAGATATACATTACAGGCTAGAGAAGCGCCGGCGCTTTCAGTTGCCCCAAAACGAGCGCTTTTGCTTCAACATTGGTTGCGCTTCCGACTGGGCCCTCGTTCGGCCTTTCCTTGATGTTTTGCCTCGCGCGCAGACAGAGTTCGTGCTGCAGCGGCGACACTTCGATCCGCTATTGTTGAATATAGTGTCCAACTGGCTCACGCGAACCGGAGTGCAGTATACAACTTTTGAGGATCCGAGAGAGCTCCCGTGGGAGCGGCTTTCAGGGACCACCTTCGTCAGTGCCAGTGAGTCCACGGCAAGTTCCCGCAGCATCGACTTGCACTATACAACTGCGGCGGCCCGGTTGAAGGGATGTCGGACCGTCACTCTTCAAAGCGACTTGCTGTCCGAGAAAGCTGAAGGGCGCGTGGTGACCCATGTGGCCGAACACCTGCTGCACTGGAGTTTCCGTGACGCGAATTGCTTCCTCAAGGGAGGACATCAGGTTTTCGGAACGGACGTGCCCTGGCGGCTGTTTGCAGATGGCCAGGTAAAGAATATTGGATCTGCCTACTATACAGATCAGCTGCTCGAGGCTGGCGAGGACTATATTGAGACAAGGTTCGGCGTTGAGCGCTCGCGCTTTGGGCAGGTTGTTCTCTTAGGCACCAGAAAGCAGGAACATCGCGGTTCCGAGGGAGAGAAGAACAACTTTCCTGAGCAAGTCGCCGATGTGATCAGTCGCGCTCCTTCGACACTTTTCTTGTTGCGGCCAAATGGTAACGAAGAGATGGCGGGCCTCATCGACCCTCGAGGCGAGAACGTTCGTCTCTTGGATGATGCCTGCTGTATCATGGCCGATCTGCAGTTAAACAGACTGCTTCCACACATTGATGTAGTTGTGGCTCCTCTATCTCCGCTTGCCATCAGTGGAGCTATCTCCCGCAAGGCTACCTTCGTCTATGACGCCGACACTGCGCTCGATCTGAGGGAGGCCGAACCGCATTCCATTCGCGCTCTTCCGAACTCCCTCGCGCACGATGATAGTCTGACTGCTCTCAAGCAGCAGGCAGCCGAACTCGCCGCCAACTACGGGGATGTAGTCGACGATCAGTATTACGAAAGGTTCTTGGAGGTCTTGCGGGCTCCACGAGCCTCTCCATCGCTTGACATTCCTCTCGCTGTTAGTCTGTCACTCTGTAGCCAGATTGAGGTTTGGAGAGATGAGGCTGAGCGGGGCCGGCAGGCGCTGGAGCGGGTGGCTCAGGAGCGGGCTTCGTTGCAAGAGCAGGCTGAGCGGGGCCGGCAGGCGCTGGAGCGGGTGGCTCAGGAGCGGGCTTCGTTGCAAGAGCAGGCTGAGCGGAGTCGGCAGGCGCTGGAGCGGGTGGCTCAGGAGCGGGCTTCGTTGCAAGAGCAGGCTGAGCGGAGTCGGCAGGCGCTGGAGCGGGTGGCTCAGGAGCGGGCTTCGTTGCAAGAGCAGGCTGAGCGGAGCCGGCAGGCGCTGGAGCGGGTGGCTCAGGAGCGGGCTTCGTTGCAAGAGCAGGCTGAGCGGAGCCGGCAGGCGCTGAAGCGGGTGAAGCAAAGATGCATCTTGCTTGAAAGCAGAGTGAAGTCGTCACGAGATCAAGCAAACACACTGAAGAGTAAGGCAGCCGCGCGCAGGCGAGAGCTCGACATGATTCTCAGTAGCCGGTCTTGGCACGTCGCTCGTGCACTACAGCGGATAGCAGCTAAAGTTCGTGCTGCGAGTAACATTATTCAAAAGAAGTCCTGAGCCTGTTATGGACCTGGGTTCGGGGCATTGCCGTTGTGCCAGGATTGGCATATTTGTTCGAGGCAGCTCGACAAGGCTCTAATTATTTAGCGTTAGACATCAAGGAGGCAGTCCAAATATGTCACAGGTTGCAAAGATTTACGTTGGCTACGATACCCGCGAGGATATTGCGTGGGAGGTTTGCCGGCACTCTCTCCAACGTCATGCCAGCCGCGAAGTCGAGATCTATCCGCTCAAGCAGAGCTCTCTTCGAGAATTAGGCCTTTACACCCGCCCTGCCGATGCCAATGCTACCACTGAGTTTTCTCTAACTCGGTTTCTGACGCCGTATTTAGCTGCCCATGACGGCTGGTCAATTTTTGTCGATTGCGACTTTCTTTTCACAAAAGATATTTACTCATTGCTTGATGGCCTCGATACCTCGAAGGCAATCCATGTAGTCCAGCATGATTATAGCCCGTCAAAACAAATTAAGATGGATGGTAAGCAGCAGACGGTATATCCGCGCAAGAACTGGTCATCTTTTATTGTTTTCAACGGCAGTCATGAGCATGTAAAGGCACTGACGCCGAGCGTGGTGAACACTGCCACACCTGCGTTCCTTCATCGATTCTCATGGATTGCGAATGATGATTCGATCGGGGCGCTTGACGTTGAATGGAATTTCCTTGAGGGCGAATACAAGAAGCCAGAGCAAGTTCCTGCAGCAATCCACTATACCAACGGCGGTCCGTGGTTCGAAAACTGGCAGAATGTAGATTTTGGCGACTTGTGGTTAGCGGAACGTAAGCGTCTTCTAAACGTTGCTCACGCTGCGGAGTAGCTGACGGAAAGTCGGTTGATAGACGAGAATAAGTCTGACCTGTCCCATGAGAGGTCAGACTTGCTTTGTGCACACTTCGTCGTATTTGATGACCGCTAGGTTGAATTGTTTGTGACAAACTTTGGCAAACGTCAGAGAGAAGACGCCTCCACATATTCATCCGATCGTTCCCTTTAGACGCGACATCTATCTAGCAAACGGACACAGCTGCTTGTATTGTAAGGCGGAAGATTCAGGGGAAGTCCTGGAGCGAATTTCAGGCCAGCCTAAAATAAAGGCCACACTCTGATCGCGGATTGTGCTCATTTATAATCGACCCTAGAGGCTGTTATGGACTGAAGGTCACAAGAATACTGAACCTTTGTTTGCCAAGGCGGCATCTATCGAGCTTCTACTTCGCCAAGGGCGTTATTTCACTCATCCGAGGTGCGTCAACCTCTGAACGCAGCAGCAAGTGCAATGACGGGTGAAACAAAGATTGAATTTCATTAATAACTTGCGCTATGGCCGGTTCATAACAGCCTGTAGCGAAGCTGGAAGCTCAGCACCAAGCCACCGTGGCGGAACTGGAATCTCAGCGGCGGACTGTGTAGATCAAGTACAGTTCCGAAGGATGTTGACCGGCAGCCCATGTTACACAACGAGCAAATCGCCAAGTTGGCAGAGCAGGAAGCTCAGCATCAGGCCGTCCTCGCAGTGCTGGACGAAGCGGATCCGGCAGAAATCGCCGCCACACAGGCCGAGATTGCCCGCCACGCAAAAAAAGAGTTGCAGGCGCGCAACTCACTGAAGCAATTGCAGCAGAGCACCTCTTGGAGGATCGCAGGTCTGTTGCGAGCTGCGTTCGGGATTGTCCCTCAGCCGTTTCGCATGGCTCTACGTCGAGGGCTTAACGGCGTACGGCGGGTTTTGACACCTCAAAAGTTGCGTAACCAGAAAGCGCTGCAATCGGCGCCAAAGCAGCCGAGTGTGCCGAGCAAGCAAGCAGAGCAGCCGAAGTTGGAGTGCCTGAGCTTCTATCCAGATTCCACTCGCGACCACGTCAGCCGACCGGCCGATTATAGCGGTCGTTACGTGCTGGAGGAGAAACCATGCGGGTACACGTATGTGCCGTCGCGGCGGCCCGAGGATCTAGAAACGATCCTGGCGGGCTTGTCCCGGAAGCTCCATTTTTCGATTGTTGTTGCCACCTACAACACCACAGCGGCGCTTCTGTCACGAATGCTGAGTTCCGTACAGGCACAGTGGTACCAGGACTGGCAGCTGATTATTGCCGACGACGCAAGTACTTGTCCGGAAACTAGACTTTTCCTGAGTCGGATTGATGATCCCCGCATCCAGATTCTCCTGCTGGATGCGAAGCTTGGCGTTTCCGGCGCCATCAACGTCGCTCTGCAGAAGGCGGACGGAGACTTCATCCTTTTCGTCGGCCATGGCGACGAGCTGAGTGCGGATTGTCTATATGAGCTGGCCCTTTCCATCGACCATGAGGATCCGGATTACATCTATAGCGACGAAGATGAGATCGATGAGAAGGGTCGTTTCACCCGACCCTTCTTCAAGCCGGAATGGTCTCCTGATGCCCTGATGAGCAATATGTATGCTCGCCATGTGAGCTGCGTTCGCCGCAGCTTGCTGCAGCAGGTAGGACTACTTCGCCCGGAATTCGACGGGAGTCACGACTGGGACCTGGTTCTGCGCATTGCTGAAGCGACGAAGCGTATCGCCCACATTCCGAAGGTTCTGTACCATGGGCGCTCGCTTCCTGCCTGGGGGGCAAGGTCTCTCTCGGACAAGATGAGTCTTGCCGACACAGGTCGGCGCGCAAGGGAGGCCGCCATGGGCCGGCGCGGTCTGGCCGGTGCGCTCGAAGCTGTGGAGCAGGTCCCCGATCACTTCCGCGTCCGTTATGCGGCAGTCGGTACGCCGCTGATTTCCATCATCATCCCAAGTCGCAACAATGGCGAGGTTCTGCAGCGTTGCGTCGATTCTCTGTACATCACCAGTACGTGGCGCAACTTTGAAGTGGTAATCCTCGATAATGGCTCAGATACGCCGGAGACGCTCGATATCTTGAAGATCCTGGCGACGCGCGACGGAGTGCGCATCATAAGCCACAATGCGCCCTTCAACTACTCCGAGTTGAACAATATCGGTGTGCGTGAGGCGCGTGGAGAGATCTTGCTGTTCCTGAACGACGATACCGAACTCCTTACGTCAGATGGGCTTGAGAATATGACCGGCTACGCACAACTGCCGCATATTGCGGCCGTCGGTGCCAAACTCCTCTATCCCCAGACCATGGGAGTGCAGCACGTCGGCGTGATCAACCTGGCACCCGGTCCCTCGCACGCGTTCGTTCGCCAACCATCGGATGCGCCAGGTTACTTCTTGCGCAATCTCATGGAGTATAATTGGATTGCGGTAACTGGCGCCTGCCTCATGATCGAGCGCACGAAATTCAATGCGGTAGGCGGCTTCGACGAATCCTTTCCAGTTGCGTATAACGATGTAGACCTTTGTTTTCGCCTGCTGAAGCGAGGTCTATACCATGTTGTTTGTCCTTCAGTGCGTCTTCTGCACTACGAGTCGCTCACTCGTGGCCTCGATCGTGACGCGCCAGAAAAGCGTGCACGGCTAAAAGCTGATCGCTACCGTTTGCTTGCCGCACATCCGGAATTTTTAATGTACGATCCCTACTTCAGCCCAAATCTACGCCAAGACAGCGCACAGTTTGATTTGCCGGCCTGATCGACCAATGACGACTATTACTCGGCAGGAGAGTGCTACGGTGCAGACCGAGGCGGGACACTTGACAGGGCTCTCTGACGCGATCTCGGTCGCCGACGTCATTGTGTTCGATGCCTTCGATACACTTTTCATTCGGCCTCGAATGGGAGTCGACCCGCATCGTTCGCAGGCAGGCAAACTCCAGGGCGGTGAGGCTGCCCAGTTGCCTCACCTCGTCGGCTCAACGCCTTGCACAATCAACGATGATAAGAAGAAGCTCGCGGAAATCCCGGCTGCTTCAAGCTCCCATCCAAGTCACCTCTCTGTGCTTCCGACGGAATGTTCGCAAGAGGAGTATGCATGTGCACTGAGCATAAACTACGCCAATCAAGAGATGTTCTCCGTTCTTCGCGGTGCCCTCACATCGGGAAAGAAGGTTGTTATCACGTCGGATGTCGAACTTCAGGCCTTTTTCCTCAAGGACTTAATGGCCAAGCACGATCTGCAGAGCATCCCGCTCTTCATTCCAGAAAGTAGTCATGGGCCGCAGTCAGGCTATAGCACGCTGTTTGACAGAATTGCATCCGAGTTGAACGTGTCGAATAGCCAAATCCTATATATTGGAAATGGCTTGACCTCCGAATTATTTCAAGCAAAACGGGGAGAAGTGCGGACCTTCACCTATAATCGGGTCGTGCCCGGTCAGCCGGAAGGCATATCTGCCGCGGCAGCGATCGCGCGCGTGCTCCATCGCATCCACCAGAAACCGGTGCGGCCAGGCTCAATGGAAGAGTTGGGCTTCATGACTAGCGGTCCTGCCGCGGTCGGCTTTATCGATTGGATTGCGGATCAGGCGCGGCGAGATCACGTCGACCACATTCTCTTCGTGTGTCCTGTGGGTTCTGTGTTACAGGAATTGGCGGAATTCCGCAGGACCGCCGAACCGGCCACCATGCCACCTTCCTCCTGCTTGCTGGGATCCCGGGTGGCCTTGAAGCTGGCCGGCATGACTCCCAAGAACTTTGATCTGTCGTTCCTGCTATCGGACTCGGAGGGTCTTGCTCCGGTGGAGTTGCTGGAGCGGATTGGTGTGCCTGCGCCGGCAGACCACGTGCTGGAGGATCTTGGTCTTGGTCGCCGCACCATCCTCCGCTCTAAGGCATCCAAGTCCGTGAGCGGGTTACTACGCGCGTGGCGCTGGGAAATCCTAAAGATCTGTCAACGTAATCGGCGAGGACTGTTTCGCCAATTGCTGGATTTGGGACTACGAGCCGGGCAGCGTGTCGCTGTCGTAGACCTCGGTTGGACAGGCGACGCGCAGGTGGCTTTCGCGACAGCTGTGCGCGAAGTGATGCCATTAGAAATGGTTGGCTACTCCTTCTGCCTCTCCGTTGACAACGATGGCGGCCGGAGCGAAGCGATACCTATGAGGTCGTTGGTCGGGTCAGATGCCCTGCCGCCCAATTTCATTCGATCAGTTCTTGCAAATCGAGCCGCGTGCGAGTTTCTGCTCGCGCCCGCGGAAACTCGGGTCATCGGCTGTGTGGTAGATCGTCACCGCGTCATTGGTATAGAGGATCGAGGGCGGGCTGTAGCAGGCAACTTCGCCGCTACGGCTGCGGAACTCAGGTTTGGAATAGTGAGTTTCGCGCATCGATTCAATTCATTGCGCGATCGCTTGGGTCTAGCTGCCGACCCGCTTGGCATGGCCATGCCGCTCCTTGACTTTGTCGCAGATGGTGAATGGGCCGAAAACGCTCTGCTGAAGCAGGTGAGAAACTTTGATCCTTGGACCAGTTCCCGGAACTGCGATAGATGGCTGACAGACTACGCCGTGCGGCAGAACTGATTATGGGCGTGCCCTCTGCGTCTAGCCGGCAGTTCCTGCCGGAGTCGCAGGCTCTACTATGGAGTTCACTTTGACCGTTTACGAGTGCACTGTAGGGCTGATAGGCCGGAAGCCTATTGGCTTGTCCCACTACAAACGGATGCGAAAATTTCAGATCTCAAGCGACGGAATTGAAACCGTAACCAATGTTGTTATGCCAGCTGCACGGACGAGGAGTCGTGAGCGCAGGGCGTCACTCGGAACCTCCTTTCCTATATCACCCAGTACCGGTTCGCGAGCCCATAACGCGTGCATTCCGTGCGCAGGGAGAAATTCACTTTCGATGAAGGCGTCATTGTCATGAATCTCTACGATATCGTCAAACGCAAGGACCGAACCCTTCATGTTGTCGGAAACGTGCAATTGCTTGAGGTCTCAAAGCCGGAGAATGTTTATGTCGTGCTCGTTCACCCGGGATCCGCAGTGACGCTGCGGGCGGCGCATGAATTCACGACACTCAACACATTTCCGCGCGATCTTGGCTGGCGTGTCAGCCCCGAGCGACAGGAACCGGCGACAGATTCCTCGATGCATGTCGAAATTGTAATTGCGTCTCGACGCAACCGGCTTGAAATCCGCCTGTTTGAATATCAAGGAGCGCTGAAGGAGGTCACGCCGTTGCTGACCTGGCCTCATTGGTCTGCAGAGCGAGAAGGCTACGATCTCAGCATTCGCAACAAAGGTGAGACGCCGCTCAGATTCGTGACGGGCTTTGCATTTAATCCGCGTTCCGCCTTACGTGACCTGTTGGTTGGAACGGGAGTAGAGGTAGGACCCGGTTCGAATCCTTTCGTTTTGCCAGCGCCTGGTGTCGAGGTTCGATACATCGAAAGCATGCCGGCGGAGGAGTGGCTCAAGACCTATGGCAAGGGGCGCGAGCCATCACAAGAAGAGCAAGCGCGTTGGGATCGATTCATCATCGGTGACGCTCACCATATCGAATGTTGCGACGACGGTAGTCTCGACTTCATTTTTTCGAGCCATGTCTTTGAGCACCTTATGAACCCACTTGGCGTGCTCGCAAATTGGTCACGGAAATTAAAGCCGGGCGGGGTCATTGTCGGAGTGACGCCCGATTGCCGCTACTGCTTCGATCTCCGCCAAACACCGAGCACGATAGCGGAATGGATTGCCGAGCGTGACGGCGAAATCTGGACTCCAACCCGGGCCAAATACGAAAAGTGGTGCCAATCCACGGCTCCGTACAACACAGTGGAGCAGTTGATTGCACGCAACTATTCGATCCACACACATTACTATACGCCAGCCACATTCCGAGAACTTATCCAGCAGGCAAGAGCTGAAGGACACCTTAGCAGAGCTTTTCTTAACACCTCTCCAAACAACAAAGATTTCGGATTCGCGCTCTGGCGCTAGAGCGGTTTGGGTTGAACGGAATTGCCAGATCTGCCTCGATGGTGGTCAGAGGCATGAGCCAAGAGGCTCGGCATGACCACACCGTTGTCCCGGGATCTGCGACGGCGCATCGTTGAGAGGGACAGCTCCGTGTGCCAAGCCGCTGCCCGCTACGAGGTCAGTCCCTCTGCGGCTGTGAAGCTCATGCGGCGGCTGCGCGAGAGCGGCTCGGTTAGAGGAGAGAGGAGCGGGGCCAACGCCGATCGGTGCTTGAGCAGCCTCAGGGCTGCGAACCCTGGTGGAGACCAAGTCCAGCATCACGCTGCGTGAGGTCCGAACCAAACTGCGGACGGGAGGGATTGAGGTGCAGGCGCTCTCGACCATTCACCTGATGCTCAGGCGCATGGACCTGACACACAAAAAAGGACGCTCCGGGTGTCCGAACAGGACCGGCCGGATGCCGCCCAGGAGCGTCGCCGCTGGCGCGTGTGGCAGCGCTTCATGAATGCAGCTGCTATGTTTCTTGGGCGAGATCGGACTACCACCAACCAGGCCCCTCCCCCCTACGGCCGCTCGCCCCGTGGGCAGCGGGTGGTTGATGCTGTGCCGCACGGACATTGGCTCACCACCATCTTCGTGGAAGGCCTGTGCGAGAACGGCATCATCGCTCCACTCGTGGTGGACAGATCCAGGAAAGGCGAGATCTGCCGAGCCCGTGTCTAGCAGATTCTTGCGCCTGCCCGTCTCCTTGTGGAGCATTGCAGCTGCTATATCGACAGTTTCAGCGTGGGCGAGCACTGCTCCTGGTGATATACCATGACCCCGCGTTCGCTCCGCGAGTAATTTGCTACCGAAGGTTCCTCCGATGGCGGTCAGAGCATCATCAATCCCGGACGGACCGGGCAGCGAGGCGGGCGATTGGGACCGCGGTTCTCGCGAAGGCTCCCCCGATTTTGTGGATCTCAGCCGGGTTATGCCGGCAAGCAGCAATCTCGGCTGCCTGCGCGAATACATCCAGCACCTGGTCACGCAGCCTTAATTCGGTGAAGTCCTGCTCAAGACGCTGCTGTGCGCGGTTCACCATTCGAAACCTTTCCTGCGGATCGTTTGTAAGCTTCTCAAGTGCCGTAAGCCATTCACCCGAGGTCACCAAAAACCCGCAACCGTCGGAGCAACATTCGTCATAAGCCATTCCCCGTGTTGCGACGACCGCCGCACCGATCGATGTGTACTCGATCCACTTAATATTCGACTTTACCGAATTGAACTTCGTCTGGGTGAGTGGGCATAGGCCTATATCCCATTCGAGGGAGGATAGCTTCGTCAGGAACTCAGAGTATTCGTGCACGGGTGCGAGCGTCGTTGCCCGGTCCCCGAACTCACGCAGTTCGTCGGGAAGGGGAATGGAGCTAAATAGTTCGAACTTTACCTCCGTATGGCGGCGCAGATACTCGACAAGCATCGGCAGGACCATCTCGAAATCCCGAACGTGGGATCCTGAGCCCATATATCCAATCTTTGCGACGGGGCGAAGCCGTGCGGGCCGCATGATGCTTCCCGAACCGTTAATCTCGCCTGCGATCATAGCCGAGCGGACTCCAAGCTCTCTGAGGCGCCGCTTCAGGGCACGATTTGAACAATAGACAAGATCCGCGTACCGGAGAAGGTGGTCAACCGAGTGCAGACGTTCTGGTCTGTTGTGGACTTTGAATTTTCCCTCGCCGACATCGATTGGAACGTTCAGCAGATCGTCGTCAATATGATAGACGAGAGGTATGCCGAGCGACCGTGCAGTAGCTAGGATCGATTCGGGATGCGGACCGCTATAGCGGCAGCAGACGATCATCTCGGGAATGAAGGTGCGGATTTTGGAGTCGAGCCATGCTGCAGCCTCAGGGATGCTATGCCTGCTGCCGAATTCTGAGATAAGATCCTGTTCCGTAATGATCTCGACGGACATCTCGGTACTCTCGATCAAGGGCGCAAGAGGCTTCAACAGGCAAAGCTGGAGCGTCGCGTTGACTTCGTTCGCGAGAAAGAGAATTCGACGAGGCGGGCGCGGCGCGGTCCTCCGCGCCGGTGTGGCAGCGCCACCAGCGGTACCGTTGCCGAGAAGAAGCGAGAAACGTCTGTACACGTCCTTGGGATCGGTCGGCATTGCCAACTGCTCAAGGAAGCGGCTTTGACGATCCAGCAGCACCCCCCGCTGCTCCACTGTGTCACGGGCGAAGGCAAGCCAATCCTCCAGTTCGGTGATCCTCGTCAGCCCCTCATAATTGCTGAAGTCCATGATACCGTCGCGGTCGTGCCACACCGCAGCAGGGATGCCAGCAAGTAGCATATCGATGATGACGCTAGAGGGTGCCGAGATGCCAAAGTCGTAGGCTTTCAGATCAACTTTGTACATAGGCAAGTTGTTGATGGCTATCCCGTCTGGCAGATGGATGTTCTTCTTGACGACAGATTGACCACCTGGATGAGGGCGCAGCGTGATGCCTCTTTCCTGTTTGGCCATAGCATCACAGAATTGGAAGAACAATTCCATAAATGATGCGCCAAAATTGCCGCTGGTGCGCAGCCTTACCGAGTGCAGGTTTTCGCATATGAGCCCGCCGGACGTTCGCGGATGATCGGAGGCACGGGAGGACGTTTGAATGACCGCTGCAGGTCCCGACACATAAAGCTTTGGCCGCTCTGACATTGCTATTGCCGTGAGCCTTGGGGCTTCGCACCACCCACATATAACATCGGCCGCAAAGGTGACATTCGCGCCGTAGGCGCGGTTGTGGTCGCGATTGTGAAGGAAGCCAACGCACTCGTAGCCGTGCTGCAGCGTAATTTTCAAGAAAGAGGGAGGTGCAATGCGAAAAATCTTGTGAGCTCCAGCGTGCCCAGGAAGATTGGACTCGCTTCCAGCAATGATGACGCCGCCCTTGTTCTGTAGAATACGAAACGTCTCCGCTGGTTCATCACAGAGGAAAATTTCGCCGCCAACGTCGATGCTTACGCGCCCTAGCTCACGCTGCCAAGTCTTTTGGCTATCGAGTTCAAGGAAGTTGGTCGTGACTAGGAACGCTATCTTTGTGTCGAACTCCCGAGCAGCCAAGTACACAAGGGGGCGTATGACGTTTATGTCCTGCAGCAGATTTACAATGAACACAGTATACTTCTGCATCATGTCAACGGGGCCTTCTTGCTCTGAGAGGCATCACCAGCGGCATACGGAGCGACGGCGGAGTCCATCCAATATGGCGACTTCGGCTCAGATAGATGTGCACTCACTGTGCCAAACACGCACCTGAGAATTTCAAGCACCGCTTGCATGGTAGATGCGTAGGTGGCGAGAGTAGCCGACTTGTATTGATGCCCGTCACTAGTCGGCAGATTCGTTGCGTGCAATTTCGCTTTGGCTGGAAGGCGAAGCTCATAGTAGGCTTTGTCATTCTGGGATTGGTGATGCGGCTGCAGATAGACTTTGAAGGCACTTGGAAGCAGTTTGCATGCCTTATCGGACAGAATAGCGATAGGAGTCTCGCTAGCAGAGGGAACGACGATGCGGACATCGTAGTTCAGCTTGCTCGTCGAGAACGGGCTTGCGACCGATAAGGAGCCGAGACGTGCTGCAAACTTATGGACTTTGACCGATACCTCTGTGCCATGGATGACGATTGGGACCGCATTATCCATGGCGTTTTGCAATCGCTCGGATGCCGCAAGGGTTCCGAGGAAAGCAACGAACTTGGCGGCTTCAGTCTCCGGGTTTCCTAAGCGGTCCAAAATCTGAAGTAGCGCCGGGACAGTATCGCGGCGCAACGCTGGGACACGGCTTTCGAGGTCCGCGAGCAATTTCCCAATGTCGCGGTAGACGAAAGGCTCAAGTCCAGCGTAGAGCGGGTATCCGCATGAAAGCGCCTGAGCGCCTCCAATGAGGCTCGTGATTGCCCGATTGAGAGACTTTGCGGTGCTGAACGGCTGAGCATTGACTGGAAGAAAGCATAACGTGCTGCTTGCGATCAGATCCTGCTCAAGCGCTTCGGTCCACTCCTCTATGTGGCAAGGTACTGCAAGGCGCGACAACATCGCCAGGCGTTCAGGGGTTAGTGAGCGGCGATTGGTGAGGATCGACAGGTGAGGTTCGAATCCGAACCGCCGGGTCCGCGTGAGAACGTCGCTGAAGCTGAAGACGTCTGACAAGCCAAGCTCAAAGTTTGGGTTGTCTCCCATCCCGAACCAGCCGACTCGCAGTGTGCGAGATGATAGCGCAAACTCGACATTCACTTCCGCTGTTCTTGAAATCTGGTCCGGGTCCAAGCGACCTATGGGATCGTTGATGATATGGCATGGCGTATGAGGCAACACATTGGCGAGAGTCGTCTGCATCGGCGCAGTGGAGCAGATGACAAAGGTGAGACTCGACGCAATTCTGCGGAGCCACTCTCGAAGGTGGACAAAGCGACCATCGTAGATTTGGCTATAGTAGTCGTCGAAAAAGTCGGCTCCTACCTTCGCGCCATTTAGAGCTAAGGACTCCGCAAGTACCAACGAGCGCGCATCGTGACATTTGCAAAAGATATAGGTATCAAAATTGCGCTTCGACCGCGCGCAGCATTCATCAATCGATACAATCTCGAAGCTGTGTCCTGCGGCCTGCAGACACGGCCGGAGGCGATTGTAACGAATTCTAACGCCTGCTGTTGTCAGTTGCTTATCATCGGGGACGACGATGGCGATCTTCATCAGCGCAACTCACTTAAGACCGTGACGGACGAGAAGACCTTCCCCCAAGCTGCTGGTTTGATGAAGTTGTAGCCGACTGGGTCAAGATGTTCACGAGGGGCACTTGCATTGATAGCGGTCACGCTTACGGCTGAGGTGCACAGATGACGGTACCCGGCCGACAGTGCCTTCAAGGCGAACCAAAGATCCTCGCTGCTTCGCACGAACGTGCCAGTGTCGCCTGCGGACAGTTGTTCAAAGATGTCCGTTCTCAGGAGCGCGAGGTCGAACGAATTCCCGGCGACGGGATATGTGGTTCCCGCGAGAGCGTCGAGGCAGTCAGGAGTTTGGAAGATGAGCCGTGGAACGGATCGGACCGATACATGCGACGGGAAGAAACCGCCGGAATGGAACCGAATGATGCTGCCCTTCTTCGTAGAGGTCTCCTGAAGGATGGTACAGCCCGCCGAGGCAACCCTGTCGCGATCAGCCATCATGGCAAGCGTTTCTAGCGTTCGGGAATCGTGCAGAACGATTGTATCTCTGACCAGCAGCGTGAAACGGTCGCGGACCGTCTCGACGATCATTCGGAGGTCGTCCCAATGATTGCCCTGTGATATGACGATACGGTGTCGCCCGCGGAACCATCGCTCCAGTTCAGCACTGAGCGCCTCGACGGGCGTATTCCCGTTGGGCTGGATGAGCGCAACCACGTTCAGCTTGTCGGCCGACAGGGTTTGGCGGGCAAGAGATCCGATCAGATGCCTAAAACCGGTTTCCGTCGTGCATGTCACAATTGCTGTAATGGACGCTCGGGCTCGTTCGGCATCATTCAGGCCACGACCGAGCACAGGTCCAGGGGCATCGGGCGCGAGCGGCATGAGCAACGCCGCGTCGCTTGTTTGTTGCGGCCGGCGATAGTGAATAGATAGGGGAAGCCCAATGGTTCCCTGAGTGGCACCGTCATCGCGAGTGCGTGCATCATCGGAGGCGGCGGTCAGGACAGGATAGCTGGGCGCCGAACCGTTCGGCTGAAGACCGATGATGTCCTCGTCCAGGGCTGGAAGTGCGATCGACCAGCGTGGATTGCAGGTGACGAAATCCGCTATGAGGAATGAGCCGATGGCGGCGGTCGAGCTAGACGGGAGGTGCAGTCGGTGCGAGATGAGGGCAGAGATAGTTGGGAGCGCATCCGGCGGGAGCACGAGCGTGAGGGATCGGGCGAGGCATTCTGCAGTGCGACTCGGGAGGCCCACTCGGACTCCCTCGGAAGCGCGCAAGCTAGCATGAAGGTAAGCTATGCCTTCAGATTGCTCACGAAGGTCGTCCGTAGCAGGCACGACGCGTACGCCGAACACACACGCCAACCATTCACGAACTGAAGGTGAGAAAATCCGCTCTGCTCCCGTGGCTCCCGTGAGCCTGACGGCGACTTGCTGAATCGCGCGCGGCGAGGCGACGTTAGATCGCTCCATGTACTCTCGCAGGAATGCGTCGGAGACGGACTGCAGATTGTCGGTAGGGTTACGCTGCTCGCCGATGCTCGAGAGTTCAGCCTGATGCAGGCCTCCTCTACAAAGCGATGGAAACGGCAACACTCCGAGATCCACGGTGATGCCATCGGGTGTGGCAAGCACGAGCAGCACCGGGAGGAGCGGGTTCACGAGATTGAGATCGACGAATGCAGGGCCTGACCCTGGCAGTAGCTCCTCGCCCACCAGGCTGAGCTCCCAGGGACTTGTGACATCGGCCTGAAAGGCCCGGATCACGTAACGCTCCGCAGCCGGATTCTGCGCCTCATCCTGCCCCAGACGGAGGCGCAAAGTAGACCCATTCGGGAACCAAGCGTCCGTCAGGCACGCGAAGCCGGATGCAAATTCCGGACCGAGTCCGCCGAAACGTGCCTCGTCATACGTCGGATCAAACGCCGTCTTGGTTGCTTGGCCGTTCTTGTCTGTGCTCCCGACGAGATGAATGTGCTCGGCTGCTTCTAGGCCCATAAGCCTACAGAATGCTGCGATGCACCCGGCTGCTTCGGTGACATCCCGAGCGCTGAGGAACCGAGCTATAAGGGCCCCGCCGAAGAGAAGCCCGAATTCGGGCTCGAGGCTAATTAGGTTGGCATGACGAGCCCATTGAACGGCCGGAGCAAGCCAATTAGCAGGTGATTCGATAATTGGGGGAGTAGCCTCGCCGGGCGAACGGGGTGAGGGATCGAGAACAGCAAGAGGTTTATACCCCTCATGCTGACCAATCTTGAGGTAGTGGACCAGCGGATTGACTCTGCTTGCGGCAGCCGCGGGGTTCTGACCAAGGTAGTATTCCGGATCGAAAAAAATGCTTGGTTTTCTCTTTCTCAAGCTTCCTTCACGCACATAGTGCAGAGCAGGACTCACGCCCGCATTCGCGACATCGGGGTACTGGGCCAAATACCAGTTAGGATCGAACAAGGGAGATGCTGAGATCAAGGCTATAGCTTCGTCCTCACTCACATCTGCGTCCGCGTTGAGGGCGGGAGGCTTGATAGCCAACGTCTCGTCTTCAATTGCGGGTCCCGCGGCCGCTCCCGACGTGGGTAGCCACTGAAGGAGTCGAGGTGTCCAGTGCCGGATCGCCAAAGCTGCCTTTTTGAGGGCGCGGATCGGTCGCGCGATTTTCCAAGAGCTTGACTGGTAGAGAGCTTGGATGTGAGCATCGCGATCCCTCAGCTTCTGTCTAGATTGAGCTTTAAGGTGTTTGATCTCCGCCTTTAAACGTTCGATCTCAGACTCAGTGTTAGGCTTGGTTTTATTCTGAGGAGAAATCATCTTAAAGGCCTTCACTCTCGATCCGAGCGGGTGTGTACTGACCGTCGATGGCGCAGTCAAATGGCTTTGCTGTTACTATACTACATAAAATTTAGCTCGATCTAGCTTGGTTTGCGACCGAGCGCCTCGAGCTCTACGGTTGCGTCCTGCACTGGCACTTAAATTACCTTCTGATCTGACGCAGGAGGCTGCTATGATTGCAGTGACCGTCGAGTAGATGCTCGAACTCCAATGGGGAGTTGCGTCAGGTCACTTCAACCGAAAACTCAGGGGCGAGTGCCTGAAGCTGGAGATCTTCTACAGCCTGAAGGAAGCTCAGGTAATCATCGGCGCCTGGCGCGATCATTAGACCCGCGTGCGGCCCCATTCATCCTTAGGCTACCGACCGCTTGCAACCGTGACACCGGAGGCTATCGCACAGCAGCTGCCCTCATCCGCAAGCATGCAGTAGGCTCTCAATGCGTTTGGTTCATACTACCGGTCAGGTCACCTCAGAGAAGCTTTGGGCAGTCAAGCAGCTAGAGTCGACGATTTTGAACGGCTCTGAGTATCGCTTGTCGGTTGGGGGTGCTGAGCATGACGTTGGCTAAGGTGCGCAGCTTCACGCCGTAACCCATTTACGATCCTGTTAACGAAGCCCACCCATTCCCTATCGAAGATCGCTAGGGGAAATGAGGCAATCAATGTCACGCCAAAAACAATTGCGAGGGTCAGCCCAACTGCCAAGGTGTGTGGCAGCATGGGCTTGACCGCAATGAACGTACTGCTTCCAAAGGAGCAGATCACTATCAGGTGCGTCAGATACACGGGGAATGACATTCGCCCAAGCCAGAGACCCGTGGGTCCGGATAGCAGACGCTTGCACGGCTTGTAGGTCATGACAATCATCATGATCAGAAGTGCAGCAACTGTATGGAGAAGGAGCTCAATTCTATCTGTGGACAGGCCCATCAAGGGCTTGATTCCTTTGTAGAATCCAACGGTCTGCCCATCAGTGCCATATTTGAAGCCAAACAGGAGGACTACCAACACAATCAGTACCAGCGCTGAGCCGTGCCGCAAACGGACCCTGTATGTGTCCCGAAGCACGTAAAGCTGAGCTGCAATAACCCCTGCAACAAAGGGAGCAAAGAAGCGGGATTGATAGAACGTCAGGACAAATAGGATTGCGCTGAGCCATAGGGACAACCATGGGCGTCCCAGCTCAATAACTATCAGCGCCAGACCCAAGGCAATAAGGCTGCCAAAGAACTCATAATACATCGTCCAGAGATTGCCGTTGAAGTAGGCCTGTCCTTGTAAAAATGTGCCGAGCAGGCCCTCCTGGAGGGCGGAAATGGGTGGCAGTGTAGAATACGGAGAGGCAGCAAACCACGCCTTGAGCCATGGCGAGCGAGCGATCTCGGCGGCGGCAGCGTTGCTATACATTCCCCACCAAACAAGCAGGCCCGACACAAGGCTGACGATCACCACCGGACCGGCTAGGCGAGGCCACCGCTTCAAGGCGGCCATTCCAATACCCGATGCGTTGCGAGCCTCGATTGCCTTAAACGTGAGCACAAAACCCGAAAGAGTGAAGAATAAGACGACTGAGGCAGCCCCATTCACGAATGCATAGAAGGGTGTTCCAAAAAGCCCAAACCGCTCCGTTGGGAAGAAGAATCCCTCAAGCCTTGGGGCGAAGGCGAGGAGCGAATGATGCAAAAGAACAATGAGCGCCGCGATGCCTCGAACGGCTTCAAATTCAACCAACTTGTGTGAGTTCCGAATCATTGGCGCGTTATGCCTGAATGATTAAAAGGTGTCATCCTCACAGGGTCAAATCAGCCGAGTTCCAAGAGTGTCAAACGAAGCTGGTGTGATACCGCCGCGCGGTTGAGGTGAGTGTGGGAGGGCTCTTCTCTCGGGCAAGATCGTGATTCCATCCGGGTTCGTAGGATGGAGACACCCATGGGCCAGATGCTTGCGATCCAGACCGACGCTGACAGCCTCGCAGGTCTGCGCCGCCGGGCCAAGAAGGAGCCCAACCGCCATGCGCCCTTACGGATGCTGACGATTGCCAATGCTCTGGAGGGTATAAGCCAGGCTGATGCAGCCCGGGTAATCGAGACAGAACGCCAGTCCCTGTACGATGCCGTCATGTGCTGCGATGGCGAGTGGCTGGTTGGTCTCTACGATCATCCCAAGGGCCACCACAGACCTGTTCTGAGCGAGGGCAGGGGACGCAGCAATGATCGCCCACATCATGCGTGGTCCCGATCCGGAGCAAGGCGAGCCCTCCAGTTGCACCCTGCCGGACCTGTGCCATTTCATCGAGGAGTGGTTTGGCAAGCAAATGTGCCCGCATCCATGTCCCGGTTAGTACGCCGACTGGGGCTGTCGCGGCAAAAGACCCGGCCGGTTCATCCCCAGCGCGATCCCAAGGCGATCGAGGCCTTCAAAAAGGGCGGCTTCTGTCAGCCGTAGAAGCGGCCGCTGCAGCCCATCCCGATCAGTGCATCACGTTCTGGTTCCAGGACGGAGCGTACGTGGAGCATAAAGGCCGGATAGCGTATCGCTGGTAGATCAAGGGCGAGAATGCGCCGGGCTCATGCGGCAAGCGCTTTGCCTCGGCGTACATCTATGCGGCCGTGCGGCCTGCCACCGGCGAGGAGTTCGCACTTGTAATCCCGCATGTCTCTGCTGCCGCCGTGGACGTGTTCCTGGAGCAGTTCGCCAAAACCATGCCTGAGCAGACACACGCGGTCATGGTGCTCATCGGAGCGGGCTGGCACAACGAGCAGGCATTGTATATTCCGACCAACCTGACTACGGTGCCGCTGTCGTCCTGTGCTCCGGATCTCAACCCGGTGGAGCGCATCTGGCTGTACTTGCGAGAGCACTGTCTCTCGCACCGGCTGCTGGCTGACGAGGAGGCTGTTGTCGAAGTCTGCTATCGCGCCTGGAATGCGCTCACGGCAGAGACCCGGACGCACCCTATCTTTGTGCGCTTACCCCTACATCACGCAAGTCGCTTCATAGGCTCGGCGGTATGAATGAGTTGGTTTGGCATGGCCAAACCTCTTGTTCCCAATGCTCTCTGGGCGAGCATTGAGCCGCTTCTGCCCTCGAAACCTGCGAAGCCCAAGAGTGGCCGGCCGCGGGTTGAAGATCGAGCCGCCCTGGCCAGCATCTTCTTTGTCCTGCGCTCCGGCATTCCTGAGAGATGCTGCCGGCTGAGATCGGCTGCTCGGGCATGTCGTGCTAGCGCCGGCTGCGCGACTGGCCGGCAGCCGGGGTGCGCTTGCATCGCACGTTGCTAGAGCGCTTGGCGGATGCGAACCAACTCGGTTGGAGTCGAGCCGCGCTCGAGTCCTCTGCAATCGACCGAGTGGGAGGGCAGTCCGCTGGGCTTTTTTCCTACCGCCGATGAGGTCGGCGACAGCTCTCATTTGGAAACCGTGCTCCACCTTGGGCCGGACACTATGCCGCGGTAGGCCGCTCGCCCTCAGGATGCCTGGCCGACCGCCGCCACAGAACCACCGCCGAGGATCAGCCGATCTGCTTCCAAAGGCGCCATACCGCAGATAGGCTCGTATAGAGCAAACCATAGAAAGCTTAAGCGGCTCAGGCACGTTGCTTTACGTTTCGAGGAGACTGACGAGCATTACTATTCCCTCGTCGGCCTTGCTCTGAGCGTTATTGTCATTAAATCCGTAAGCTCGGCTCAGCGTGCGGCCTTGAGCAGCTTCGCTGCCAGCCCAAATTGGCTGGCAATAATTCTTGAGCCATCGTACGACAAATGAGCATAGTCTCTGTATATGAACTTGCCGTCTATCTCGGTTCGACAAAAATGGCTGTCGCATAGGAAGTTGCTGAGCGAAACGACCTCAACATTGGCATCAGATGACAACTGGTCCAACATCTTCAATTCGGGTCCTTGATAAGCCAGTTGTTCAGAAACAGGGATCTTACAATCTCGATACTGCCCAAGGACAACCCTGCCTCTTGCCTTGCGCTCAAGACAATCACCAATATTCATGCCAGAAGATGGCGGCGGGGCGACCACCACGACACGTTTACCCGCCGCACGAACATGTTCGATGAGAGTCCTGAATCCGGCCACTGCCAAAGCAGCATTGGTTTCAAACTCTTCGAATGTCTCCCCGCGACGAACAAGTGTCCGGCTGCCGGGGTCGATAGGCGCTCTAAACGGGCTTGAAATTGCAACCACCTTGATCTCGGGTCGGTTCTTCAGAATGGCGAGTACACGGTCATTGAAACGGATGCAGTCCTCAGCAAACGCTCTCGGATAGCGAGGTGAACCTGCCCAGAAAGGTGCGACTCCAATTGCCGGCCCACATGCACTCATTGTCATTTGGGCGAGACCCGTTTCTCCGATTGTTTGGGCCAGGCCAGGAACCAAATGCATTGCAAAGGAGTCACCCCAAACCAGCAGTTCCGGCTTCTCCGTAGTCTGACAGTCTCTCGGTATATCTGTAGGAGATGAACCTTGGGCAAATGAACATGCGACCCCGAGGCCGACGTTAGGTCGACGGAGCCTGCGGAAGTTGACGTCACTTGCTGTTGCGGCAATGACAATCGTAGGAGCAAGGCCAAGAAGCATCGATGCCCCAGCTAACCCTGATACTAGGCGTCTAGGAGCGATCAAGAACCCGCGGCGGAACGGCTCCTCCACAAACCGGTGAAGTGCCCAGCTCGCCACAAGCGAGAACGCAAGAGCGCCGTAAATGGCAAGTTGCGGAACCTCAGTCAGCCATGCCGCTCGTACATAGACGAGGACTGGCCAGTGAATCAGGTACAGTGAGTAGGAAATGTCACCCACCCTTGCCGCGCCCCGGACAACCATATTCTCGTTGGTACGTGTCAGGAGAAGCAACAAAGTTGCTGTGCAGACAAGAGCCGCATCAACGCCAGGATGTGCGCTGCCAAGTGGAGCCATTGGAATGATGAGGAGAACCGCCAATGCCGGAACGCGCAGCAGTGCGAGCCTGGAAATCAGCAAAGGATGCGCCGGAAGCAAGGCTCCGACTGATCCAATCGCCATTTCCCAGAACCGGCTTGGGAGAAGATAGAACGCGGCTGATGGCGCAATAGGGGTGAGATAGAAGCATAGGACCATGCTGGCGACGAGAAGCACCCCTAGTCCTGCTAGCCAGAGTCTTCGTGGAGTTAAGGCTAAGAGAGCGGGAAGTAACAGATAATACTGCTCCTCGACCGCGAGGGACCAGACATGCAGGAGCGGCTTGGTTTCAGCGGCTTCAGCGAAGTAGTCGGACTGGAGCCAGAGTGCGATGTTGCCGGTGAACGTCAGAGCGCCGAGAACCTGATACTTTAACTCTCCGAGCCCAAGGTTGGACAGAAAGAAGGGTGCGGTGATGATGGTCAGCGCAATGACCACGTATGCTGCTGGCAGCAGGCGCTTGGCACGCCGGTAGTAAAACTCCCAAAAGCTGAAACGCTTCTGCTCAAGCTGGGTCTTGACTAAGCCAGTTATGAGGAAACCTGAAATCACAAAGAATATGTCAACGCCAAGATATCCGGCGGGAAACAAGCCGAGATCTGCGTGATAGAATACGACAAGCAGAACGGCGAGGCCACGCAGTGCTTGAATATCGGCTCGGAATTCTCGGTACACGGCAGACCTGAAAGATTTGTTGATTAAATTTGCAGATAACTGGGCTGCACCCGCCGCATAATTGACGGAAGCGGGCTTGTCCAGTGCTGGCTCGCATAGCATAGCCTATCCGGCCGAGCGGCATTTTCACTAGCGAGAGTTGGCCCACATCATTGCTGCAAGATCCGAAAACCAGATCGAGAGGAGGTGGGCTCAGTTCATTGTCCCGCTGCCATACACCCTAATTTTGCAGCGAAGGGATTCACTAATGTGCGGTCCCGTGCCAGTTCCTGACCGCTTGAATCAAGGCTAACCATGAGGAGCGGCTTGCTGATATGCCTAACACCGAGTTCAGGGCACGACACCGAGGCAGGAGGACTAGCCTGTGCTGAACCAACGCTCTTCGTGCGATTTCATATGAAAAGGTGGCCTCTTCGCTAAACAGGCTGATTACTCTCCCTGAACCTGCTGACGATGGGAGTGCGTCTGCGCTCCTCAGGGTTCATGACACTCGGTTCGTCCTCATGGATGAGGAGTGAGTCCGTCACGAGATACATTGATCTCATCTTCTGATGTAGTCGGCGCGAAATCTGCATTCCGACGCCGCTTGAGAGGTGAGGATCGTTGTCCCACCGGTTCGGGTCGACCGGATCGATCCGAAATTCGAGTTCCTCAAGAAACCGGCGATTGAACATCATCAGCATGTCAACCCATTGAGACTTATAAACTTTACCAAATGGAGTGTCGACAAAGTGAGGCTGGTACTTCGTCCAACAGGGCTTCCCTTCTCTCTGATCGAGAAGAAGATGCAGGGAAACTTTATGAGCGTCGGGGATGCCCTCCCAGAGACGGATAGAGCGCCCAAAGAAATCAGGAACGAGTTGCACGTCATCCGCGAGGTAATAGAAATAATCAGCGTCTATCACGCGCAGACTTGCGAACACGCGATTAACGAGTTGCCAATACCGCTTCTTCCCATGATTGGCAGACCGGGATACGGAAAGGCTGGCAATGTTAGGGTAGGTGGTCCATTCGACGCACGCTGGTTCAGAACTGCCGTCATCGTATAAATGGACGCTTACGTCATAGTCCGCTGCTTCCGTGTTGATCTGGGACAGGAGACGGTGGAGTTCCTTAGGCCTGTTGAAGGTCGGGATGATGATCTGCACCCGTCGCCGTCCCGAAGCCGCTTGCGCGTCATGGCGCGCCTGCTGCTCCTCGCGATCGTTGCTGATGCCTGGAATGGCTCGCCTATACCAAAATGACCAAGCTGAGGATTTCAATCTTTGGTATCCACGGTGCAAAAGAGAGGGTCGCATTTTGGTTTCCTGGCGCCGAGTGGCCGAATTCGAAGAGTGAGGAGGCTCAATGTCCTGAGTGCCTACCTGCTTTCATTAATCGAGACTTTGATGCCGGCAGGAGCGTATCGCCCCGATTGATACAATCACGTGTTGCAACATAACATTCGACGCTCGTCGCATGACGGATCAGGCGACGGAGCATCTCCACCTTGAAACGAACCCGCCGGTTAGCCCCGATAGTTATCGTCAAGCGGCTAGAGGCTCCAGTCTCCATATCTTTTCAGGATCTCGACATGCTCATCGTCGTTCTCACGGAACTCGTCCCATAAACTAAGATCCTCTTGGCCGTTGAACTGGATCGGTGTCAGCCACTTCCTAGGGCGAGCGACGGCAATCATGTCAACTCGATTGACCTTTGCGGCAACCGCTACGCCGATGTCAGCCATTCCTTTGGGAAGGGAGCCATACTCCAGAGCAATGGTCGAGGAGTGAAATGCCATAGTCCCCGTTCCTATGAGATTTACTTTCGTGTCGACATCGAGTTCCCGTTGGAACCGGAAGGTCGTTCTGTTGTCGCTGAAAAATCGTCTCAAAGGTTGCTCGAAGATAACCCCGTGTACCCCGACGATCGCTTTCCTGTCATAGTCTTCGATCTTGCGCACGAGTGTATCGCAGTAGTCTACCGGATACTCAATATCGTCGTCCACAGTGAAGAAGTACCCGCTTGATAGATTGGCCATATGATAAAACTTGCCAATATCACGTAGATCTTCGATCTTGGCAGCGGCTAATGCAGTGATGCGACGGTCACGTAAATACTCCGGAACAATTTCATAGTCATTCATGTAAATGAACAGGTGGTCAACTTGCGGAAGCAGTGACTCAACCGCACGTCTGAGGTGCCTGTGACGCTGCGGGAACGTCGCCATGAAGGCAACCACGGGCTCGGCCACGAACCGTTTCTCCTCAACCAGCACGTCCTCATGCGGCTGGAACGCTCGGTTCGTTACCGGAAAGGGCACATAAGGGTGCGATCCGGAGGTCGACACGTCATGGTGCCACTTCCGGTAGGACGCGATGTAATGGAGAGCCTTGTCTGACAAGGAGCCGCGGTTCGCTGTTTCCTGCCAGTCACCGGTGAACAGAGGTTCGGGCGCTGTCCTGATCGAGTCCGGTCCGTACACGAGCCTGAGCCTATCGTGAAACTCTGTTTCAGCGAACGCTCTCGCCGTATCAAAATAGCCAAGCTCCTGTACGATCCGCTTCTTGATCATCAAGGACGGCAGCATGCCATTGATGATCAAGTTCCTCTGGTTGATCCCGGTCCCATTCTCTTCCTGTCTTTGCTCTCCATAAGAAAGGGTGGCAACCACCCTGGTGTTGCGCAACGGGGCTAGCTGCTTCTCGAGCCAATCCGAGGTAGGCCGCTGATGATCAGCCAACATCGCAATGATGTCCCCGCGGGCCTCAGCAATCCCAGTATTCCAACTCCAGTAGATACCACGGCTGCGATTCTGTCGGACCAGTCGCACCCTTGAATCCATTGCAATGAACTCATCGACAAGAACACATGTGTTGTCTCCACTCGCATCATCGACGACCAGAAGCTCAAAGTTCGCATACGACTGGTGGAGAATTGACTGGATTGTCTCGCGAATCCGTGATGACGAATTGAACGTTGCCAGAACGACAGTCACGAGAGGTGTGGTCGATACTGGAGACGGCTTAGGCGAGGTGAGGCTTCGCGGGCGCTCCATCCTCGGCTTTCTATCAACTACTATTGGCCATGGTAGCCGGTCTGCTGGCTGCAACAACTCGCTTGCTCGAGATTGAAGCAGGGGCTGAGGGGTGTCGATGATGTTTCGGCCACGGATCGAATTGAGCATTCGCCCTGGCGGGATGACAGACTTGAGATTGTTCCGAACGTGACGATTGAGCTTTCGCGCGGCCCTCTCGATGCGGTCCAGAGTTCGGAAGACCGGTCCCGCAAAACGATCGTCTTCCCGTTGCCTGGTATCCTTCAGGGCTTTCTCGACTCTGCCCAATCGAAGACTTTGGGCCGCTAAGGCCCTCTCGAGTTCAGCCAATCTTTGGCTCAGCGCCAAGTCCTGAGCAGATGCTGTTGAGCCTTCTTCACCCACTGCATGTGTCGAGGATGACAACTCGCGTGCTCGGCCTAGAGATTGGGCCGCCTCGCGCCACGATGATTGCAAGGTGAACTTCCTCTCGTCCGAGGAACTGACGGGGCTGAAGAGACAGATATCGTTGGCGTCAAATACACTGATGCCGCTGTAGTCGAATGCCTCCATCACGGATGTAACCGTCGCAAATTCAGACGCTGGAACACCTTCCAATACGACAAAGGGGCGATCCTTTTGGATCAGCGTGGAGGCGCCATGCAGCACAGAGGCATCCATGGCCTTCGCATCAATTCTGATTAATTTGATGCGGCTAGAGAAAGGTTCATCATCAAGGTTGATGAGGGCCAGCGCGCCAGCCTGCGCCTCCCGTGAGGCAGCGGTGTCCGGAAGGGAGGATTGTGGGTCTTTGTCCCCGGACATAGGCGGGGTAACGCTGTCCGGAATGGAGCGTATTTCTACCCGCTCTGAAATATTGTTGATCTCGACATTCTTGCGGAGGTAGAACTCTGCCGTCTTTCGTGGTTCATAGCTGACCACGCGGCACTGACCAATGAGACTGAAGAAGACCGCGTAGTTGCCGAAACTGGCTCCAACATCGACGACCAGATCATCGGGGGAGAGCAGAGACGCAAGGGCTTGGAGCAGGTCTGCCTCATAGAAGCCGGCAGCCTCCTTGATCATTCTGCTGACGGGGTCGCCAACCGGAGCGTACAGCTTAACGGTCTGCCCCTGCCAAACGAAGTTTACAACGTCCTCTTGCGGTGCCTCAAACGCCATCAGGCAAGATCCTTTCTCAATCACAGCACGCGTAGGCGAGAGGGGGAACAAGTCAGATTAACCATTGTCGCGCCAGATACCGTATGCGGTGCCCAAGCGCAATTGGAGGGCACGGGCGCAGGCGCCGATGCTGCGGCAAGGTGCCTCAGCCACGATGAAGCCGGCTAATGACCGTCGGCCGTCGCTGAGAGCAGACGCCAAAGCTGTATTCTGTAGGGCCTTGTCAGTGACGTCGGTGCCGGACAGGCGTGGGCCCACACCCCGACGCCCTCGGTCATCGCAACGGGGCTGTTGCTGGGCTATTTGCCTGTTACGTTAGGTCACCGGTACGGATAGGGCGGTTAGGCAAACCGGTCGTCCGTTCTGTTCAAGCAAAACAACTGTCATAGGGCGGTGAATACTGCCTGATTGTGGGCTTCGAAAATTCCCTAGCTGATGCCCCAGCCTTCGCGGCCTGAGATACGCTCCGGCCGTGCAGGCGCTCCCGCTGTCGTCGATGATCCGCCCG
>JAESGY010000049.1_pt1 | contig 121390 bp, 106 predicted proteins | sample 9269841 | NCBI WGS metagenome assembly JAESGY01 (sample SAMN17022865, study PRJNA683097) | algae metagenome | isolation source: Spirirestis rafaelensis WJT71-NPBG6 and co-occurring heterotrophs from... | place: USA: Pinto Wells, Joshua Tree National Park, Colorado Desert, CA | collected... | reverse complement strand
CCTGTCGGGCGGCAGCGGCGACGACCTCCTGTCCGGCGGCCTCGGCCGCGACACCCTGATCGGCGGATCGGGCGAAGACCTCTTCGTCTTCACCAAGGGGGCCTCCGGCCTGTCCACCAGCACCGTTGACACGATCACCGACTGGAACAGGGTCTACGACACCATCGACATGACCGTGAGGGGCACGGCGGGCAACTACCGGGAGGCCAAGACGTCGGCCACCTCGATTGGGTCGGCGCTGATCCGCGCCGAGGACCTGTTCCCGAGCGCGAGCATCAAGCACGTGTTCCTGTACAACTCGAAGACCGACACCGGCTACCTGGTCTCCGACCTCAACAGCGACGGCCAGTTCGACACCGGCGTGGTGCTCAGGAACGCAGGCCTCGCCTCCGACATGAGCTACACCTACATCATCTGATAGGTCGCTCTCTACGCTGTAGGGCCTCCCTTTGGACGACCAGAGGGAGGCTCTTGCGTTGACAGGCGCTACCGACTTCCCGGCAAACAGCCGGAGGAAGACCCAGCCGGAAGCTCGCCTGTTCCAAGGGCTTCGTGCGCACCCCTGCTCACGTCAAGTGTAGGCTCAAGTGTGAACAGCTCCTGCGGGCGGTTGACGCCTCTCAAGGCGTAGCGACCCACCGACACGAAACCTGCCCGATCATCGTCCGACGCTGCTGACAAGAAGGCCGACGAGACCAGAACGTCTCTCTCGACGGAACGGCAAAGCGCGACGATCCGGCTCGCTTCATTCACGGCAGGCCCGACGACCGTGAAATCCAGACGGTCCTGGCTGCCGATGTTTCCATAGAAGACCTCTCCGATGTGGAGCCCCAGATAGGCATCGGTGACCGGCAGGCCTCGCGATGAACGATCCTCGTTGAGCGAAAGGATTCGGGACCGCATGAGCTCCCCGGCTTTCAGAGCGCATCGGCAGGCTCCAGCAGGATCCTCGACCTTGAAGATCGCAAGAGTCCCGTCCCCGATGAGCTTCAGGACATCGCCCCCTGCCTCATGGATCGATGAAACGATCGCCTCCGAATAATCGTTCAGGAAAGGAATGATCTGCTCGGGATCAGCCGTTTCGGATATGCGGGTGAAGCTGCGCAGATCGCTGTACCAAAGAACAGCCTGAATACGGTCAGTGACGCCTCTCGCGATCCGGCCGCTCAGGACGAGGTGGCCCGCATCGCGGCCGAGATAGGTCTCGACAAGCGTCTGGGCGATTCGGGCAAGGGACGTACATTTCATCGCAAGCGCCAAGGACGGCGTCAGCTCGTGCAGGGACGCCAGGTGCTCGTCCGTAAATCCGGAAGTTGCATCCGTCGTCCACGACGAATAGACGGAGTCCAGCTCGCCGATCGACCCTGCCGCTCCGAAACGGTGGACAAGGGCGAGGTAGTCTGTCTGTCCCTCCGACCGGAGATCGTCCAGAACGGTGAAGTCGGCGGGATGACCTGGACCGATCCGGCGCCGGAGCAGGTTCTCGCCGGTTTGAAGCAGGTGGTAATAGGTGCTGCGGCGCCAGCTGTCCGCAGCCTCGCCCTCCACATTGGTGCGGCCGTACTCGATGATGGGATCAAGGTCCGCCTCATCGCGCCGCCAGCGAACAGCACGTCCCTCATGAACGGGGTGCAGCGTGTCCACAACCATATTCGTGCGGCAGACCGGCAACCCTGCCGCGACCAAGCGTTCGCAGAAGCCTCGGAGGAGTTCCGGCTCCGCCGCGCCGGCGAGCCCCGCCTCCGTGACCCACCGGGCGATCCCCGCTACCTGTGCCGCGTCCATGGAGACCCCTTCGATTTCTGCCGTAACAACGATGCAGCAGCGCTCATATAGGGGCTACCGGCTCCCTGAAGGTAGATCAAGCGATCGATACCGCCCCCGCCTACTCGGCCGGGGACGGCTGAGTAGGCGCAATCTCGGGCTCCTTCGGAGATCTGAGCCGGGACATCCGCATCGTGAGCAGCCGCAAAGTCACGTAGAAGACGGGGGTCAGGAACAACCCGAAGAGGGTCACCCCAAGCATTCCCGCAAACACCGCGGTTCCCAGGGCCTGGCGCATTTCGGCTCCAGGCCCGGTGGCGATCGCGAGCGGCAAGACACCCAGGATGAACGCGAACGCCGTCATCAGGATGGGGCGCAGCCTCAAACGGCAGGCCTCGATGACGGCCTCCACTGGCGTCTTTCCCTCTTCCTCCTCCGCCTTCTTGGCGAACTCCACGATCAGGATGGCGTTCTTGGCCGCCAGTCCCACGAGAACCACGAGGCCAATCTGAGTGAGGATGTTGTTGTCCTGCCCCCGCAGCATCACGCCGACAAGAGCCGATAGAACGCTCATCGGGACGATCAGAATGATGGCGAGCGGCAGCGTCCAGCTCTCGTACTGGGCCGCAAGCACGAGGAACACGAAGAGCACCGACAGGGCGAAGATGAACACCGCGGTGTTGCCGGTCTGCCGCTCCTGGAAGGCCAGCTCGGTCCACTCATAGGCCATTCCGGGCGACAGGCTCTGGCGCGCCAGATCCTCCATCGCTTCGAGGGCGGCCCCCGACGAGATGCCAGGAGCCGCGCCGCCCTGGAGCGCCACCGAGGTGAACATGTTGTAGCGCTGGATCAGATCGGGGCCTGAGACCTCCCGTATCTCCACGAGAGTGCCCAGGGGAACCAGCGCACCGGTGGACGAGCGCACGCGCAACCGGTTGATGTCCGCCTCGTCGACCCGGAAGCGCTGATCGGCCTGGGCGCGGACTTGGTAGACCCGGCCGAACGCATTGAAGTCGTTGACATAAGCTGTGCCGAGATTGATCCGCAGGGTCTCGAAGATGTTCGGGATGGGCACGTTCAGGATGCTGGCCTTTTGGCGGTCGATTTCCAGATAGACCTGCGGCGAGTTGGCCGAGAACGTGGTGAAGACCCCGGCGAGATTCGGGTTCTCCCGAGCCTGCCCCATCATCTGGTACGCAACGGCCAGAAGGCCGCGGACATCGCTGCCGGTCCTATTCTGAAGCTGGATCTTGAACCCTCCGGAGTTGCCGAGGCCGCGGACCGGCGGCGGCGGAATGGCGATGATGAAAGCCTCCTCGATCTGCTGCATGCGTCCGAACAGGGTGCCGATGATCTTGTCAGCGGTGTCTCCGCTCGCGATGCGCTCGTCGAAGGGCTTGAACCGGGCGAAAATGGCCGCGGAATTGGTCGCGTTGGTGAAGGTGGCGCCGGAGAACCCAGCAAAGGCTACGGCGTCGAGGACGCCGGGCGTCTCCTGCATGATCTTCGAGGCTCTCTGCACCACGGCGTCGGTGCGGGACAGGGATGATCCGTCCGGCAGCTGGACGACCACGATGGCATAGCCCTGGTCGAGGGTGGGGATGAAGCCCCGCGGCACATGATTGGCGATCCACACGGTTCCCGCAAGCAGGCCCACATAGACCGGAAGCACGATGAACTTGCGTCGAACGAAGGTTCCAACCGCCCTCGCGTAACCGTTCGACGTGGCGTCGAAGCCGCGGTTGAATCCGTTGGCGAGACGATTGCCCGCCCGCAGGATCGGATTTCGCGGCGGCTGGTGATCGTGAGGCTTCAGGAGCCATGCCGCCAAGGCCGGCGACAGGGTGAGGGAATTGAAGGCCGAGATGACCGTCGAGACTGCGATGGTCAAGGCGAACTGGCGGTAGAACTGGCCCGAAATGCCGGGGATGAAGGCGGTGGGCACGAACACGGCCACGAGCACCAGGGCGATGGCCACCAGAGCGGTGCCGACCTCGTCCATGGTCTTGTGGGCCGCTTCCCGCGGCGAGAGGCCGAGAGCGATGTTGCGCTCCACGTTCTCGACCACCACGATGGCGTCGTCCACCACGATGCCGATGGCCAGGACCATGCCGAAGAGGGTCAGGGTGTTCAGCGAGAAGCCCATGGCCGCCATGACCGCGAAGGTTCCGATCAGCGAGACGGGAATGGCGACGATCGGGATGATGGCGGTGCGCCAGCTCTGCAGGAACACCAGCACCACGAGCACCACGAGGGCGGTCGCCTCGAAGAGCGTGATATAAACCTCGTTCACGCTCTCGGCGATGAACTCCGTGGGGTTGTAGACGACCTGATAGTCGATCCCTTGCGGAAAGTTCGCCTTGAGCTGCTCCATGGAGGCGATGATCTGGTCAGCTGCCGCAAGCGCATTGGTGCCGGGCCGCTGGAACAGCGCGAGGGCGACCGCGGGCTTCCCGTTGAGGTAGGAATTCGTCACGTAATCCTGAGCGCCGAGCTCGATGCGTGCTACGTCCTGCAGGCGCACCAGACGCCCGTCCGGGGTGGCCTGCACGATGATCTGCCGGAACTGGCGCGGATCTTCGAACCGTCCCTGCGTCGTCACGGTCATCTGGAAAGCCGCGTCGGAGGGCGTGGGCTCCTGGCCCAATGCGCCGCCCGACACCTGGACATTCTGCTCCTGGATGGCGCGCACCACCTCGCTGGACGTCATGCCGTAGGAGGCGAGCTTCTCCGGGTCGAGCCAGACGCGCAGGGAATATTGCCGCTCGCCAAAGATGATGAGGTCTCCCACGCCTTCGAGCCGCAGCAGCGTGTCGCGAACGTAGTTGCGAGCATAGTTCGAGACGTAGAGCTGATCGTACATCTCGCTCGGCGAGAGCATGTGAACGACCATCATAAGATCCGGGGAGCTCTTGAGCGTGGTCACCCCGAGACGGCGCACCTCCTCCGGCAGGCGCGGGTTGGCGATGGCGACCCGGTTCTGCACCAGCACCTGGGCGTTGTCGAGATCGGTTCCGAGCTTGAACGTGATGGTCACCGACAGGGAGCCGTCGCTCGTGGAATACGAGGACATGTAGAGCATGCCCTCGACGCCGTTGATCTGCTGCTCCAGGGGGGTCGCCACCGTCGAGGCGACCGTCTCGGCGTCCGCTCCGGGATAGTTGGCCCTCACCACGATGGTGGGCGGCGTGATCTCGGGATATTGCGCCACCGGCAGCGTGGTGTAGGCGATCCCGCCGACGATGAGGAAGAGCACCGACAGAACGGTCGCGAAGATCGGACGGTCGACGAAGAAATGGGCGAAACGCATGGGGGATGTCCTTGTCGCGCGGCGTCAGGAGCCGTTTCGTTCCCGAACCATGGGCAGCGTCGTCATCTGGGGCGTAATCGGCGATCCCGGCCGGACGCGGACGAGGCCGTTTACCACAACCGTCTCGTCGCCCTTCAAGCCTTCTCGGATGACTCGATAGCCATCGATCCTCGGACCGACCCGGATAGGCTTCAGACTGACCACGTTGTTCTCGCCCAGCACATAGGCCACGCGCCGGTCCTGATCGCTGCCGATGGCCTCGTCGGGGAGGAGAACCGCGCTGTAGGGATCCGAGGCGCCGATGGTGACGCGGCCGAACAGGCCGGGCGTCAGGAACAGATCCTTGTTGGCGAAAACCGCGCGGGCGCGGATCGTGCCGCTTGCCGCATCCAGGCGGTTGTCGACGAAGTCGAGCTGTCCCTTCCGCTGACCGAGGCGCTCGTCCGTCAAGGTGAGCAGGACCTCGTTCGCCGATCCGTTGGAGGATGTTCTCGTTCCCCCCTGGGTCTGGCGCGCATAGGCGAGATAGGAACGCTCATCCACGTCGAAATAGAACTGGATCGGGTCGAGAGTGAGGACATTCGTCAGGATCGTCTGGTTGGCGTTGACCAGGTTCCCCTCAGACACAAGCCTGCGCGAGAGCCGGCCGGTCAGCGGCGACCTGACCTCGGTGAAATCCACATCGAGCTGCGCCTGGCGCAACGCAGCTTGCGCCCGATCCAGCTCGGCCTTCGCGGTCAGGAAGGCCTGCCGCCGCTGGTCGAAGACCTGGTCGCTGACATTGCCGGTCCGGCGCAGCTGCTCGGCCCGATCAAGGTCGCTTTGCGCGAAATCCAGGCGGACCTGTGAGGATGTCACCGTGGCCTGCGCCTGCTCGAGGGCATTGCGATAGGGCCGCGGGTCGATGGTGAAGAGCAGGTCGCCGGCCTTGACCAGGGTTCCGTCCTCGAAATGGATCTTGTCGATATACCCCGAAACCCGCGCCCGGATATCGACCTGATCGACAGCGTCGAATCGCCCGATGAAGTCGGTGCGCTCGATGATGTCCTTCACAACCGGCTTTGCGACGGTGACGGAAGGCGGTGCGGGAGGAGCCCCCTGGGCGAACGCCAGCCCGGTTGCTGCAAGCCAGAAACCCAGAACGCCGAACACATACGCGGACCGATGCAAGCTCATGGCAAGGTCTCCTGAACGTCAGCTTTATCTTGGCACTATACTCTCGAAGACGCCGCCCCTGCTCCCCCTGCTCTGCAAATAAGGAAGCTTTTCTGTTCAAATATTGCTGAAATACCATGCACTGGGGATTTGAAGGCAAACAGCCTCAGGGTCCCGGGGTCCTGGCGGACCCGAGCCGCAGACGAGACAAGTGAACCTGAACGGCGGGGGCACGCGCCGCTTGCAGGCGGAATGAGCCTCAGCCATAGCACTCAGACCGATTCGGGGCACCTGCCCAATCGGCTAGTTCCCAAACGGACGCATCGGGGGCAGCGGCTCAATCGAGCCCGCGCCGCCCCTCACGTCAGCCGGCCGCGGGCTGCGACAGGCAACTCCCCAACGATCTCGCCTCCCCGCACCGTGACCAGGCGGTCGACCATGTTGACCACGACGCAGACGTGGTTGGGCACGATGCGAACCACATCGCCCACGTGAGGGCGGTCGTTGCAACCCGACAGGTCCAGGAACCCATGCTCCTCGGCAAAGCGCGCGATCTTCGCCTGCGGGTGCTCCAGGATGAGGCCGTGCCCTTCGAGGCCGCCGGTATCGCTCGTGAGCGTCTTCGAACCCGAATCGACGATGCCCCGCTCGGCGCCGGCCCGGCTGACCACTGTCGCGTAGACCGTCAGGGCGCAATCCTCCAACTGTGCCACGCCGGCCGCCAGCATCATGCGGTCGTTGAACACGGAGGTTCCCGCCCGATGCTCGGTCACGCCCTGGATCTTGCCCAGATTGACCAGATTGGGCGTGCCTCCCGACGACACCATGCTGGGCTCAAGCCCAATTTCCCGCACGCCCGCCGTGGCCGCATCGAGGAACGCCTGCGTCTCGGCCATGGCGTTTTCCGGCGGGTACAGCATGAAGCCGGCAAACGAGAGACCGGGACGGGACGCGATCTCCTTGGCAAGCGCCACCGCCTCGGCCGCCGTCTCGACCCCGGCCCGCCTACGTCCGGTATCGCATTCCACCACCACGTCCAGATCCCGTCCGGCGATGGAGGCGGCCTGGGGCAGGCCCGCGACGACGGTCGGATTGTCCGCCGCCACCGTGACCTTCGCCCGCGCCAGCAGCCTGCCGAGGCGGCCGAGTTTTTCCTCGCCCAGAATGTTGTAGGCGATCAGGATGTCGTCATGGCTGCCATCGGCCATCACCTCGGCCTCTCCGATCTTCTGGCAGGTGATGCCCCGGGCGCCGGCGTCGCGCTGCATGGAGGCGATGACCGGGCTCTTGTGGGTCTTGATGTGGGGCCGATTGGCCACCCCAGCGGCCTCACAGAGGGCCTGCACCCGGGCGATGTTGCGCTCGACCACGTCAAGATCGATCACCACCGCAGGTGTCCCGAACTGGCGCGCAACCTCGGCCTTGAGGCTTTCAATGCTCATGATCTGTCCTTACCCATCCAAGGCGAGGACAATAGCCCAGGGACGATCTCATGGGGAGCAGCTTTTCTGCTGGCTCTTGTATGCAGATCGCGAAAGGCACCAGTTCGTTGCCGCAGACTGCCTACCGGTTGAAGGTTGCTGCAACTGCATAGGCCCGTGGCGGCCCTTCTTTGTCCTGCCGCGCTGTTCGTAACAGCGCGGCAGGACGAGATGCCTTGGTCGATCGCTAGTCTCCCAAATGGAGGGGATCCAGCTTCGATCCTGAGTAATACATCCCGTACTGGGTGTCGCGGGTGGATCGCTTCTTGTCCAGCTCCGTAAACTGCGCCCGGGCTTTGTCATATTGACTCAGATGGTAGAGAGCCCACCCGCGCAGCACGCCGAGGCCTTGATCCTCCTTGGCGACGGCTGCACGTTTGTCCAGCGTCGCAAGTGCTTCACGATATTGTCCGTTCTTGAACTGCTCGACCGCAGCATTGGCCAGCTGACCGGATTGTGGGGAACCACCTCCCCCACCTCCCCTGCGCCTGGCGGTAGCCTCCCGCTTGCCCGCTGGGATCTGCGGCCTGTCATAGGTCTTCTGCGGCCTGTCATAAGTCTGGAGCGCAGCAATGGCTTTGTACTGCTTGCCGTAATCCGCGATCGTCTTCCGGAACAGGGCTCGGTCGTTGGTGCGGTGAGCCGCAAGCGCCAATCCGAGTACGTTAGTCTCGTTTGCCTCCCAAGCCACCGATGAGGCGAACCACTGGCGAGCCTTGGCAAACCCGTTCTTGTTATAGTGGTACCAGCCGAGAGCTTGGCTGCCGTTGACCGATTTGGTGGCCTCTACGACCTCCTCCATGCGCGCCAGCCGGGTGTCGTCAAGCGTCGGCGGATTCGGCTGGGTCAGGGCTGTCGCGACGATTTCGATAAACAGCTTGGCGACCAGGGGAGACGCATTGCGCCATTCATAGGCAGCAGCTTCAGCCTCTGGAAGCTGGCCCTGCTGGCGTAGCGCCAAGGCATAGCCCTCGGCAGCCTTGGGCAGCTTGTCCCAGTCCATGGCCTGCTTGAACCACTCTGCCGCCGCCGGCCAGGACTTCAGGGAATAATAGTACCAGCCCAACAGGTCCGCATCGTTGGACAGCTTCTTCTGCTTGACCAGGGTCTCAAAACTGCGCAGGTCTGCCGGCGGCACCGCAGGAGCCGTCGCATCGGCGGCCACTGCGCCGATCTGCCGTCGCAAGAGGTCGAGTTGCACAAGCTCGAAGGCCTTCCCGTTATCGGCCCGGTGCCGCGTCGCAGCCATGAGCGCTTTGACGGCCGGAACCGGCAGCCGTTCCATGGCCTTCTGAACCGTGGCCAGGCGTTCGGCAGGATCAGGGCAACGCGTCAGAATATACTTGTAGAGTTCCTGCGCCCGGTCCTCCTGGCCCGTCTGAATGAGCGCCTCGGCGACGCGCCACATGGAGTCCACATCCGCGCAGACCAGCATGCCCGGGTGCGCTTCTGCCACAGCCAGCACCCCATGGGCGTCCTTGGCGTCCGATGCGCCGATCAGCTGGAGGCGTGCCTGTGCGCGGTCGAATTCCCTCACGAGTTTTTCGGAAGGTCGCCAGGCCGGATCTGCCTTTCGGATGTTCTCGACGGCAACCCGGATCTCGTCATAGCGCGCCTCCCCGAACAAATCCCAGAGCTTCTGTTCGACAGCGGGGTCTCCAACCTCGTCGAAGAGATCGGCCGGGGGCTCCCAGGACGGGTTCAGAGCCTTGATGCGCTTGATCTCCATCGACACCCGGGCAGAGTCGTTCTGCGAAGCGTAGAACCGCAATGCGCTTTCATCGACTTTGGAAGGCTCCCGAGCAGGTCTTGCGGCTTGGCGTGAGGTCTGGGGGGCCGCCGCCGGATCGATTCCGGAGAGAAGTGGACCGCCGCCCGGCGCGACCTTCGCGCCGGTGTTGTCCGGCACCGGCGCCCGGAGGTCGAAAGGAGCGTCGGCCGCGGCATCGTTGAGCTGGCTCGAAAGGAGCTCGGACGGTCGGCCCGGCTTATCCAGGGCATGGCCTGCCGGACTCATCAGGACCGACGAGCCGATGCAGCTGAGGAGAAGGGCCATTCGTTTCATAGACATTCCGGGTACCTTTCCTGAAGGGCGATCAACGAGAGGATGTGAAGGGTTGTGGAGTAGTAGGTGTCAGGCTCGACCTTGCGCAGAGAGGGATGCAGCTTCTCCCGATGCAGAGCGCATTTCGCGGAGGCCACCACGGCTTTGAAGCCAGCGCCGCCGAAGGTCTGGAGTGCGCCGCCGGTTGCCAGATCCACCTCGAACGGTCCAAGGTCCAATTGGTCGTTCCAGAGTCCCACGAACGGGCGCAGAAGATCGGGCTGCGCGATCTTCGCCCAAACCAAGTAGAGGGGGATGCGGATCGCGTTGTAGCTGAATTTCGCCGGGAAAGCCTTCGCAGGGCTGGGCGATCCTGAGCCGATTGCGATCCAGTCAGCCGGAAGCCTGAGAGGTCCGAAGCGACTCTCCCGAAGCAGCTTGAGACCTGTCGCCTGAACCTGATCCCAGTCCGTTTCAGGCTGCAGGGTCTTGAAGCGCTCGAAGGCTGGAAAGACCCAGTAGGACAGGTTCAGAACCTGACCATCCGGATGATCTTCCGGCGCGAAGCCGACCCGGCCAGGGATCAGAGCCGGACCGGCAGCACTCGAGGTCGTGTTGGCTCGTCCGAGAGCGGTCACGATTCCACGGGCTGCTTCCTTGTAGTCGCTGCGCCGCCACCTCTCGGCAGCCTCGATCAGGGCCCAGGCTATGAGAATATCGCCGTCCGATGCGTTGTTCCTGTCGGCGACATTCGGGAACGAGCGCTCATCCCATTTCCAGGCCGCAAGACCGCTGACGTCGATGTAGAGCTCGCGCTTGGTCCATTGCCAGATCTCATCGAAGCCGGCGCGATCTCCAGCCCGGACCGCAATCAGCATGGCATAACCCTGGCCTTCGCTGTGGCTGATCCGGTTCACGTCATCGATGACCCGCCCCGCTCGGACGAAGCGCTTTCTGTAGGCGCTCCATGCGAGGTCAAGCCAGTTGACAGCGAGCCCTGCTCCTTCCACCTGCTGCCTGTCCGCCGTCAATCCGGGGGCCGTTCCCCCCAAGGCGGGGAGCGCGGCACAGATCAGCATAACAAGCCCCATACAGGCCTGACGCATCATCATGACTCGCGCACTCCCGATGAGCGGAGGACCCACTGCATGAACGCCGTCATCACGACGAACAGCCCGAGCAGAACCGCGAGATAGACGGGGATGTTGCGCGACAGCCATCCGGCTGCGATTAACCTGACGTTCTGAAGGCTGAGGGCTGCCGTCGGGACGAGCAGGATCTCGCTCGAGACGCGGGTGCTGATGGCGCCGTCCCTGGCGGTGTAGACCGCGGCATCGCCGACGAACTGCTGCCAGAGCGAGCCAGTGAGGAGATCGGCTACCGAGCGGGAGAGATCCTCGGCGGTCGGCGCAACAAAGACGGTTGTCGAGTTGACGCTCGGCAGCAGCTTTGCACGCCAGCCATCCACAAAATCGTCCGACCTGGCTCCTTGCGCGACGACGAGGGTGCTGCCATCGGTGAGCGGCAGGTCTGCCCTCGGCCGCTTCGCAAGAACCCCTGTATGGCTAACGGTCTCGGAGATAAAGCTGGAGACCCTCTCGACCGACGACAGGGTATAGCTCCGCAGCCAGTCGGAGGCCGTTCCGTCGAAGACCTTTGACATTCCGGAAATCCGGGATGAGTTTTCGAGGGATGAGGCCTCCGTTAAGCGAGCGCTGCTTTCGACGTTCACTCTCCCGTTCGGAAGGTTCGATGCAAGTTCGATGGTGTCGCCCACGGATGCTATCTGCACACGCCGCTTGAGGGCAGCGACATCAGGCATGTTCGAGGCAGGCAGCCGCCAGGCTCGCCTGAGCTTGTCCGGGTCGAGACCGGCCGCCCGCAAGGTTGCCTCCGGCATATCGTCGTACGCGCCGAAGGCGAGCACATGCGGCGTCCCTGCCGGGACGACATCGAACGTGAACCGGGCCCTCGCTTCAAGGCTCGACACGCTCGCCATCTTCGCCAGAGCCGTCAGGGCGGCTTCAACGGCTTCATGACGGCCCTTCGGCACGAGGATCATCAGCTCGTTCGAGTCCGACAGCCGCGCCAAGCCGCCTGGTATAATGGACGAGATGTTGGGAAGCGCGCCGACGCGTCCCAATGCGGGAATTGTGATCTGGCTCGTGCCCGACAGCAGGAATCGTTCGCGCTGGTCGATGAGCGCCTCCAGGGTGCATCTCTCATCGCTGCCTGTGCGGGTCTCCGCCTCAACGTCGATCGTGTTCAGGCCAGGCTTGAAGGTGCTGATGGGCAGATGGAAAGCCCGCTTGCTGAGCACATCGCCGGCAGAACTGGCCAGAGGCGCATTTGCAATCTGCGTACCGTTGACGCGGATGATCATCTTGCTCGTCGGCAGCAGGCCGGGCGCATAGACGGCGTCGGCCGCAAGGATCACGCGGTCGTAGTCCGCGGCAAGAAGATCGCCGGGCATCTGGATCTGGAAGGTCTGGCGCTGGAGGCGGCCCCTGAACGGCTCGGCGTCGGCGCCTAGATCGGCAAGGGTGATCGTCTCGCTGCCTGCTACCTGCCGGCCGCTGACGTTCTTGAGAGCACGGAGCCCGGCAGACGATCCCTGCGGCACAAGCTGCTGAGCTTGGCGCGACAAAGCGTCGAGGGCAAGATCAACCTCTGCATCCGTTTCGCCAGTCACCACCAGCACGACGCTGCCATTCTGAACGTTGTGCTGAAGCTGATGCCGGGGACCCGCTCCCAGCACTTTCAGACCGGTGGAGCGCTGGATTTCAGGAGCGGTCCCGACGACGATGTCGAGACCTGCCTCCTTCTTCATTTCGGACGCAAGCTCCACCCGGGGGTGCGCAAAACGACCGAACATCACAGCCGACTGGACGGCGCGGGAGGCCTGGTTCAAACCGGCAGTGTCCCGATAGCTCGGGGTCCTAACTCGGATCGATGTCGTGCCGTCGCGGCTGGGTTGGATTGCGGACAGATCCTGCAGGCTGCGAATCTCTCCGGATCCGCCCGCAAAGGTGAAAGCGCTCTGATCCGGCATCAGTTGTGTCCAAAGCTCGTAGGTCGAATCGACGGAGCAATCGACGCGGTGCGTTTGGCGTACCTTGACCCGCACCGAGTTGAAGCCGGCCTGGAGGACGCCTACCGGGACGTTGAGGCTCAGGGTCTCTGTTTGGTTTGCGTTCTGGACGGCCGTTTCGCCAATGACGACGTCATTGATCTGAACGGTCAGCCTGAAGGTCTCCGGCATCACGGAGATCGCATTCCGGTAGGCAAGCTTGAACTTGGCCGGCCGCGCTGCTTCCCCGGCCGTCAGATAGACCGGAAGTTCGCGGCTGGGCGCCTCGCCTATGAGGCGGGCGTCCTCGGCGATGATGGAAAGAGGCCTGCTCCATTCGGCTGCCGCAGGTGTGAGGGATGCAATACTGGCGCTCCCCGAACCGCGCGGAGCTTCCAATGCTGCGGCGGAGGTTGCAGCAAGTGACATGATGATAGCGATCGCCGATATCGGGCGCATGGGAGGCTCCTGACAATGCTAGGATAAGGGGAAGAACGGCAGGACGTGTGGACGCGTTACGTGCCTGAAGCTACGGGCGGTTCGTTTCCGGCGGTTCGGCGGAAGAGCGCGAAGCTGACGCCCCGGACTGTATGCCCCAGCCCCCATGCCATGATCTGCGCAGTCCCGATAACAATGCTCCTGACGCGCTGGCGAGCCGTGCGTGTGCTGCGAAGCAGTTTCAGGTCGCCGAACATTAGATTGGAGATGACGCTGTAATGGGAGGGCTGCAGCTCGCCGAAGCTCAGGCCGATCAGCTGCCTGTCGCGTTCAAGGCGCATGTTGGCGAGCTTCACGGGCAGAACCGCGCTTGCCTCTGTGTCTCCCGGAGAAGCCACCACGAGACGGGCCTGGGAGTGCATGCGAAGAGGGCTCGTTCCCTGGATCCGGACCAGCATGCCGCCTTGAGAGACGTCGACGATCTGGGCTGTCAGATCGACGCCGTCGATCTGGAGCACGCCGCGCCCTTGCGCGGGAACCCGGTGCGTCGTCCGCCGCTCGCGCCGTTCGGAGACGACGCCGAGAGCAAGGCCCGCCATGAAGAGGTTGAACAGGTTCCACAACCCGGCGATGATCAGGATGCTGGCGGTTTCCGGTTCATACTGGAGCCGATAAACCACCGTCACCTCGCCGGCGAGCAGGATCCCGAAGATCGCGAAGTACGGCCATGCCAGGTTCGAAAGGTAGTCTTCGCCCGTCGCACCTCCCTTGGCCGTGACATTAAACGTGGGACGACGCGGATTCCTGATGACGCTCATGATCGCTGGCAGCAGGTAGACCGACTGGATGTATTCGTAGAGTTCGGACACCCAAGGCCAGCGGAAGCGTCCATAGGCGTAGCTCTGGAGCAGGATGGCCGCCGCCAGATATGCGCAGGTGTAGGCTCCGAATTCCTCGACGGTAGCGTTGTAGACCTTCAGGTTGAAGAAGATGTACAGCAGTGGCGCGAAGATGAAGGTCATGCGCGGGATCGGGAAGAGCCAGAACATGCAGCTTGAGAGATAGCAGGCTCGCTGCGCCAGGGTGAGACCCCGCTTGAGAGCCGGGTTCTTCATCAGGAAGATCTGCATCATGCCCGTGCACCAGCGGGTGCGCTGGCCGATGAAGGAGGCAAAGGTCTCCGGCTGCAAGCCTGCAATCAGTGGCTTGTCCACATAGATGCTCCTCCAGCCGTTTGCGTGGAGTTCGAGGGCCGTTTCGCAATCCTCAGTGATCGAGGTGCCTGCGAAGCCCCCAGTCTGCTCAAGCGCGCTTCGGCGCAGCACGGCGGCCGAACCGCAGAAGAAGGCGGCGTTCCACTTGTCGAGCCCCTTCTGGATCATGCCATAGAACATCTCGTTTTCGGACGGCATGCGGTCGAAGGTCGAAAGGTTTTTCTCGAGGGGATCGGGATTGATGAAGAAGTGGGGCGTCTGCACGAGAAACAACTTGGGGTCCCGTGAAAAGAACCCGACCGTCTCCGTCAGGAAGTCCCTCGTCGGCGCATGATCGGCATCGAAAACGACCACCAGTTCACCTTTCGAATGAAGGAGGCCATTCGAAAGATTACCCGCCTTGGCGTGCAGGTTGCGCTCGCGGGTCAGGTATTCGACCCCGAGTTCACGGCAAAGCTGTTGCAGCGATTGTCTGCGCTTCAGGGCGGCGTCGGCCACCAGGGGATCAGCCGACTTGACCTTCTGATCGGTTCCGCCGTCGTCAAGGAGATAAACGGTCAACTTGTCTTGCGGGTAGTGCATGGCCTTGGCGGCCGAAAGGGTCATGGCCAGCAAGGCGGCGTCCTCATTGTAGGACGGGACGAACACGTCGACCGTTGGCGCCTGCTCGTCGGAGAGCCGCTGGGCTCGCGGACGCTGTATGGGACGCGAGATGACGAAGAGGCTCAGTCCCAGCATGACCACGCAGAACATTTCGGCGGCATAGATCATTAGGCCTGGAATGAAGTCCAAAAGGCTGTTTGCCGCCGGCAGCGTTGCGGTCGTGCGCCAGTAGACATAGCGGAGGACCAGGAGAGCTCCCAGGGCGAAGAACAGATGACGCCAGTAGCCTTGCAAGTTGAGAAGCTTGATCGCCGCCATCGCGGCAAGGCACATCATGGCGATGGCCCATTGCGTTTGTGTTCCGACAGGCTGCAGGACCAGAAACAATGCCGGTATCGATGTAATCAAGTATAGTCCAAGCGAGATCGTTCGCAGCATTGCCCCCTCCAAGACTCAGCAGAATATGGCTGAAATGATATGGTTAAGGTAAGCTGGGAGGCGGCCGCGAAACTATTCCTCAAATAGGCTTGTGGTGTAATCTGAGGTGGTAGCCTAAAATGGAAGTCAGACCTTGCTCTTATACTAATTTGCAGACCGGCCAGCTTTCTCTCATGTGAGGAGACCATGCCGCCGGAGTATGTCTGCTCGCGATTTCCTCGCCGTGAAGCGCCGTGTTTATGCAGGAGGCAAAAGCCCGCAACGGGGTCGAGCTTACAAGAAAGTATGCCGGGTTAAATGATGTAAAAATCGCGCTCGCTCATAGCGAGATTTGCCTTGAGCTTCACGAAGAGGATCGCCTGGCGACTGCCTGAACCATCCGGGTCGTAATAGAGGGAACCCGTGTTCTTGTTGTAGACCAGATAGTCGTTCCTATCCTGCGCCTTGCTGCCGATGGTGAAGAAATCCGGATTGAGACCGCCTGGCTTGACGAGTTTCCCGAAAAGCTTGTTCTCCAGGCGGATCGTATCATCCTGAACGTTGAAGTCCGTGATCGTGTCGACATCTGTCCTGGCGTTCAGCGAGCTTCTGAAGATGAACGCGTCCTGTCCCCAGCCGCCGGACAGGGCATCATTGCCAGATCCTCCATCGAGCTGATCGTTTCCTGCATCACCGTAGAGTTTGTCGTTGCCGTCGCCGCCGTAAATCGTATCCGTATGCACACCCCCGTAGAGGGTATCGTGTCCGATCTGGCCCAGCAGCTTGTTGCTTTCCGTTCCGCCGTAAAGGCGGTCGTTGCCGGCAGCGCCATCGATGTAGTCCGCTCCAACATCGCCATAGAGCCGGTCATCGCCATCGCCTCCATAAAGGCTGTCATTGCCGGATCCCCCATAGAGGCTGTCATTGTCGGCAGCGCCCTTCAGAGCATCATTGCCGACATCCCCGAACAGCTTGTCGCTCGCACTTCCACCGTCCAGACGATCATTGCCAAGGCCGCCATAGAGAACATCCAGTCCTTCGCCGCCAAGCATGTTGTCATTGCCGCCGTCCCCGTAGAGAAGATCGTCCCCATCGAGGCCCTGGATCTCGTTTGCGCCGAGATTTCCGAAAATTTCGTTCGGCAACTCATTGCCCGTGAGCCCGACAGAAGATGAACCGGGGGCAGCCTTCAAAGCCTCGAGATGATCGGCCAGGCTATATGAGGCGAAAGCCACGACAGTGTCGTAGCCTCCCCCGTCGTTTTCCAGGATCAGATCGAACGCAGTGTCGACGATGTAAAGATCGTTTCCCGCGCCACCGATCAGCGTATCGACTCCGCCCTTGCCATCGATCACGTCGTTGCCTGATGTTCCGGCGATCAGGTTACGGTAGTCATTGCCGGTCAATGACAGGGAACTGGCCCAGGAGGCAGCTTTGAGTTCTTCGATCTCCGCATCGGGCGCCATCGCAAAGCTGGCGCTTGTCTGCACGATGTCGTATCCGCCGCCTGCCCCGTCTGTAATGCGGTCGTCCTTGGCATCGACGATGTATGTGTCATTGCCTGCGCCGCCACCGAGCGTATCGGCTCCCCCGCCCCCATCGAGGAGGTCATCTCCGGCATATCCCTCCATGTAATCCCCATGCGAGGAGCCGATGAGGTAATCATTGTCTTTCAGAACAGCGGCGGCAGCGGCCGCACCCTGTCCATGGAATTGAACCAGGTTAGTATAGGTGAACTGCACGGGGCCGCCCGAGGCCCCTATGGTCAGCCAAGGGGCGCTCTTGGGACCAAAGCGCAGGTAGGAGACTTCGCCTGCTGCTCCCGAAACATTGGGTCCTGCATAGAAGGCGTCCTCCGGATATTGATCGATCATGACCTGGAAGCTTGCGGTCTCCATATCAGCTTCCGTGCCGTAAGTGATGCTGCCGCCTACGATGGCTGAGAACAGCGCCTGCAGCCGTAAGCCGATGGGCATGCTGCTATGAAATGTGACCGTAGCCATCCTGCGCTTCCCGGCAAATCTCAAGGCGCCAAGTCATGAGGCGCAGTGTGCTGCCAGTTCAGGACCTAGCGTTTTCCGGGACATTGATACCGGCTTTTGTCCACAACAGAGGCGCAACTTCGGATAATACTCCTAAATGCTTGGCCCTCGGGCTCAACGGCGCAAAGGCCCGACCTGTGGGTAGGGCCTTATGGATGCATGATCGATGGTGAGCGGGTGAAATTGGGCCAAGCCAATTGAGAGTCTCGACCTGCAACAGCGAGCCCATGATGCCGAAGAGGCGCAGTCCCGACACGCTCTCACAGGAGCCTGCGAGAGCGTGGTCGAACCGGATCGGTCAGGCGAGCTCGATGGCCCCGACTTCGCGGCCCTTGCGCCCGTCTACGATCGCGACGCGAACCGCCTGCCCTGGCTCCAGGCGGGTGAGGCCAGCCCGCTCCAGGGCCGAGACGTGAACGAACAGGTCCTTGCTCGCGCCGCCCACCGCAATGAACCCGAACCCCTTCACCTCGTCGTACCACTTGACCGTGCCCATCGTGTCCGGCGAGGCGACGGGCGAACCGCCCGGGCGGGCGCGGCTGGAGGCCCCCTCCGACGCGCGCGGGCCACGCCGCGGCGGCTCCGGCTCTGCCGTGCTGGTGTCGACACGAACGATCTCATTGACCTGCGGGCCCTTCTGGCCCGGGCCGACCTGGATCGTCAGGGTCGTGCCCGACGGCAGATTGCTGTGGCCGGCGGCTTCAACCTGCCGGATGTGCAGGAAAGCCTCGCCCGAGCCGTCCGTCAGCTCGACGAAGCCAAACCCCTTTTCGGGGTTGAACCACTTCACCCGAGCCTCGGCCTCACGGCCGGAGGATGATCTTGGGGTCTGCGGGCTCGTCGGCCGGTCATAGGATGGTTGCGGAGCGTAATCGCCCCAGGGGTCATCGGATTGAGCGCCGGACTGGCGCTGGCGGCTGCGGTGCTCGTTACCCCGGCCCATTGATCGTGCCTTCTGACGTTTTCTGGTTGGTTTCCTGCCTTGGACCGTAACGTTACAGTCGCCGAAGAGCAAGATGAGAGCGGGACCGGATGTTGTCTCCGATGAGGTATCCGGACGCCCGCGGAGCGATGACGCCTCGCGACTCTGTCGATCCCGGCTCGAACGACGCAATCTTTTGCAAAGTGGGAGAACGAAATTCGTGCCACGGAGTTAAACTATGTTAAGGTCGGGTTCTCGCTAGGAGAGCGGAAGCCCTCTTCCCGCCGGCGAGCCCCAAACATAGGACAGGACAAAGTTTTGCAGGTATTGGTGCGCGACAACAATGTCGATCAGGCGCTCAGGTTTCTCAAGAAGAAGATGCAGCGTGAGGGCATTTTCCGGGAAATGAGGCAGCGCAAGGCCTACGAGAAGCCCTCTGAGCGTAAAACCCGTGAGAAGGCGGAGGCGGTCCGACGCAGCCGCAAGGCGGCTCGCAAGCAGGCAATCCGGGAGGGGCTGATCGCCGCCCCCAAGCCCAAGCCTCGTTTTGCCGCTCCCCGTCGAACGATGACGACTCCCAATGTCGGGCCTCGTTCCGAGGCGACGGAGTCAAAGGTCTAGCGGCGCTCAAGGCAACGGAGCCGGAGCGCCGCCCGCAGACTTGCAGGCGGCACAGCTCGGATTCCGCGCCACCTTCGGCTCAATATTCATCTTGAAGTTGCACCACCATCAAAAACAGGTCCGTAAGATCTGTCCGGGCCGCGCGGCACGACGTTTGTGCCGCGTGTCCCTGACGGGGATCAGCGACGGTCCGTCTGGAACATCTAATTCCCATGCAGCGCGTCCGCTCGAAACTGTTCGATATCTATCTGGCTCTCTGGACCGGGCTCTTCACGCCTGCCTTGGCCATCCTCTGGCTGTGCGGCTCTCCTGAACGTAGCGTCCGCCTGGCGTCGCGGCTGTGGGCGCGCGGCGTTCTCCATGGCTTGCGCTGGCTCGTCGGCCTGACCTATGCCGAGCAGGGACAGCACAACATTCCTGAAGAGCCCTGCCTGATCATCGCCAACCACCAGTCGACCTGGGAGACCCTGGCTTTCCTGGCGCTCTTTCCGGATGTGGCCATTGTCGCGAAGCAGGAGTTGCTGACGATCCCGGTCTTCTCGTGGTTCCTGCGCAAGTCGCCGATGATCCTGATCGACCGGGAGAGCGGCTCGAAAGCGGTCCGGAAGATGGTTGACGAAAGCCGGGCTGCGCTTGCCGGAGGCCGGTCCGTGCTGATCTTCCCGGAGGGAACCAGGAAGGGCGTCTCAGAGCCCATCGCGTTCAAGCGGGGCGTCGAACTGCTCTACGCGAAGCTCGACCGGGTGGTTCTCCCGGTGGCTCTGAATTCGGGTCACTTCTGGGGGCCGGATCGACCCTTCAAGCGGAGCGGGACCATCTCGGTCTCTTATCTTGATCCGATCCCGCCAGGTCTCCCCGGCAACGAATTCACCCGCAGGGTAGAGCAGCTTCTCGAGGTGGAGAGAAGACGATCATGGCCGCAAGCAGCCTGAGGCCGGCCTGCCGGCCGGCAGAAGGTGCTTGATCGGCTCCGCGTTCGAACCGACAATTGGGACCTTGACCCCTGCGCCGGACAAGGCACGATGCTGCCGCGGAAGCGCACCTGACGGGATAGAGGATACACAATGGCGACTGGCACAGTGAAGTGGTACAATGAAACGAAGGGCTACGGCTTCATTCAGCCGGACAGCGGCGGCAAGGACGTTTTCGTCCATGCCACTGCGCTGGAGCGCGCCGGCCTGCGGGGTCTGGCCGAAGGTCAGAAGGTGTCCTACGATGTGGAGTCCGACCGCCGTACCGGCAAGGAATCGGCCGGCAACTTGAAGACCCTTTGATCCGACTTTGGTTGCCTCCTCACGACAGAGGCCGCTCCCGCACGGGAGCGGCCTCTTCATTTTTGCGCCCGACACCCCTCGATGCGTGACGCTTGACGAAAGGAATACTGACAATGGCTCGCAAGAAGTCAAAGCCGCTCGAGAGCGGGTATGCCCTTTTCGACGTTCTCTATGAGGACGGCTCCCGCAGCTCGAACAGACGGGTTCCGCGCTCCCTTCTCGGCGGGCTCGACGGCGACGAGCCTGCCCGGGCAGCCATCGAGGAGCAGGACAACGCCATCGCTGAGAAAGCCGGCCGCCCACGCATCGCGATCAAGAAGATCACCCGCTCGCCGGGCTAGCGGGCTCTGGCCTCCCGTGCCGCCCTCCCCTGTCGGCCCCTATTAGGCTCATGGTGCAGGAAGGCGGCCAAGGGAACCGAGCGGCGGGCCACATCTCCTGTCGGGCAGGCCTTTCATGGGATTGGGAAGCAGGTCCTGTATCGAGAGCCGGAGCAAGCCCGGCGATCAATCCTTAATGCTCAGCTCAGGTCGCTTGGTGAGCGGCGGTCATGGCTTCGGGAGCTGTCGTCAGGTTCGTCTGTCGCGGCAAAAAGATAACCGGCGGCTCCGTTGATGGCAGCTTCTGCGATGACGCCCACCACCGCCCCTCCCACAACATCAGCCGGGTAATGGGCCCCGCGTGGGATCTGGACGAGGGCGACGGCGGCCGCTCCGGCATAAGCGGCGGTGCGGGCCTGAGGGTAGGCACGGCCCAGGGCTCGCGCGACGGCAACGCTTCCTGCGGTGTGGCCTGAGGGAAACGACTCCCACGACCCCTCATCAGGTCCGAACGCCTCGAGTTCGTACCGTCCGTCGTCCAGGAGGACGTTCGGCCGTGTTCGAGCGACAAGGCGCTTGAGGCCCGTCTTGATCCATGTTGCCAGAAGAACGGAGCCCAGCATGCGGGCCCCGGCTCCGGCCGCGCGCCGGTTCCCTGCCAGAAGGCCATAGGCCAGGACCGCGCCCGACAGGGCAAGAAGCGGCGGCTGATCCCCGATCTCGCTCACGGCCCCGAGACCGCGCACGACAGGATGGTCCCTGTGGCCGGCAAGATGCGCTGCGAGCGCGACGTCGGCCTCTTCGGCCGCAGAACCGGCTTCGATGTCTGTTCGGCCCTGGTCGGTGTCGATGGTCTGCATGGCTTGTCAACGCGATCCGCCGAGCACGGTTCGAAACTTTGTTTAGGGCCCGGCCCGGCGGTTCGAGAAGCTCCGCCTATCCTGACCGCTCGGCAGACAGGGCCGGCGGCAGGTTCGGATCGAAAACCGTGGCCCGGGGGTCGTGCACGCCGGGCGCGTGTTCGCCGCCCGCAGGCGGCACGTGGGCCAGCAGGTAGCGGGTCAGAGGCGGCCCCTCGGCCTGGTGATAGCTTAGGATTCCGTCCTCCACCTCCCGGTCGATCACCGTCATGCGTTCGCGCACGCGCAAGTGGTCGAGCCAGGTCGGCGTCTCGAAGCGTTCGATCCAGACCTCCGGATCGGCCGCATCGCGCAGGAGCGCCCAGCGGCGGGCGCCGTTGCGGCGGCGCATGCGCTGAAGACGGCGGGCGGCAGAGAGAAAGGCACGGACATGGCCGGGGGCAATCCTGTATTCGGTGCTCGCCACCACCGGGCCGCTGTCCAGATCGAGGGAGGGCCGGCCGCTCCCGCCCTCCAGGTCGGACGCAGCCGGCTCGACGTTGATCTGGTCCGTTGCCGGCATCGGCAGGATTCGCCCGAGAAGGGCCGTCACGGCCAGCGCGAGGGCGGCCGCCATCAAGCTCGTGGGAACGCCATAATGCTCTGCCACAACCCCCCACAGCCATCCGCCGAGGGACAGCCCGCCGAAGACCCCAGCCTGGTAGATCGCCATGGCGCGTCCGACCACCCACCGTGGGGTCCTCAACTGAACCGTCACGTTGAACGTCGACAGGACCAGAAGCCAGGCCGCACCTCCGAGCACCAGAGCCAAAAGGGTAATCGGCAGATAGGGGCTGAACGCCACCGCAAGGCCCGCACCCGCAAAGGCGGCGCTGCCGCCCGCCACGATCATCTCACTCGTGAAGCGCTCCCGAACCTTCCCTCCGACCAGAGCGCCCCCGACGGCCCCTCCCCCGAAGGCGGCCAGGAGCAGGCCGTACGTGATCGCGCCTCCGCCGAGGAGATCCCGTGCGACGAGAGGGATCAAGGCCCAGAGGGCCGCCGCGAAGAACCCGAACGTGGCGGCGCGAACCAGCACCGTCTGAAGGGAGTGGGACAGCCGCGCGAACCGGAGGCCGGCGAGCATCGCCGCCCTCATGGTCTCCGGAGGCAGCCTCGCTTCCGAACTCGGGCGCTTCCAGGCAAGCAGGACGGCGATCAGGCCGAGATAGGAGACCGCGTTGATCCCGAACGCCACCTGAGCGCCGGCCCAGGCCACGATGGCCCCGCCGAGGGCCGGCCCGGCCGCCCGGGCCAGGTTGAATGACACAGAGTTGAGCGCAACCGCAGCCGGCAACTCCCGCCGCGGCACCTGTTCCCCAACGGAGGATTGCCAGGCGGGTCCGTAAAGCGCGGCGCCTGTGCCGAGCAGAAAGGTGAGGACAATAAGAAGCCACGGGGTGACCTGCCCAAGCCAGGCGAGAACAGCGAGAGTGGCCGAGACGGCCAGCATGGCGCCTTGCGCCACCAGCATGATCACCCGCCGGTCCCACACATCCGCCGCTGCGCCCGCGGGCAGGGAGAACAGCACGATCGGTAGGACGGTGGACACCTGGATGAGGGCGACCATATCGGCCGAGGGCGCAAGCGACGTCATCAGCCACGTGGCGCCGACGTTCTGGATCAGGCTGCCGAAGTTCGACACGAGGCTCGCAATCCAGATGGCGAGGAAGATGCGGGACCGGAACGGCGAGAAGGCGGAGGCCGCAGGCGCGGCCTGCCCCCAGCCTGTGCCCGCTTGCGCTGGCCTGAAGTCCGACATTCAGTGATCCTGGTTCATGGCTGGGGCTCTGCCGGATCCGCCCGGTGCGCGCGGATGCCTATCGTCGCGCTCGACAACGTCGGACATCCCCCACCTGTTCAAAGGTTGTTCGCTGGCGAATCAGGATGGACGTGAGATCCGGCCGGGGCTGACGCCGTGCGGGGCGGGACAAAGCCAGAGCTGGAGGATGGCTTGAGCGGCTCGGGCCGGGTGCGCGCCGCAAGCATCCCGGACGTCAGGAACTCGTCAGCGCCGCCCGTCAAGCGCGACCGTATTAGGATTGGCTCCGTGCAACCTGTAGGAAGTGCGGCGCACTGGCCCATCGTGCCAACCGCGGCATCCTGCCGCTTGTTACAGTCGAGGCGAGGCCCAATATTTCAGAAAATTCTGAAATTACAGGATCAGCCGTGAATCTCCCGTCATTGACCCAGGCTTTCGTGCTGCATTTCGGCGAGATGGGGTCCCGCTGGGGGATCAACCGAACCGTCGGGCAGATCTATGCCCTGCTGTTCATATCCAGCGAGCCGCTGAACGCCGAAGACATCGTGGAGCGGCTCGGCGTCTCCCGCTCCAACGTCAGCATGGGCCTGAAGGAGTTGCAGGCCTGGAACCTGGTGCGGCTCCAGCACAAGCCGGGCGACCGGCGCGACTACTTCTCCACGCCCGACGACATCTGGCAGATCGTCCGCACTCTGGTCGAGGAGCGCAAGAAACGCGAGATCGACCCCACGCTGAGCCTGCTTCGAGAAGTTCTCATGCAGGAGCCTGCCAGCCCAGAGGAGCGGCATGCTCAGGCTCGCATGCGGGAGATGCACGATCTCTTCGAGCTCCTCACCGGCTGGTACGAGGACGTTCGGCACGTCGACACGGACCGTCTCGTGCAGCTTCTGACCCTTGGCGCGAAGGTTCAAAAGATCCTGGACGTCAAGGCCCGCCTTTTCGTGGTTCCCGGTTCGAAAGGTCGCCGCGGTGGCGGCAAGGACAAGTAAGTATCATGGACGACCCTCTCCTCCTCGCGCGCATTCAGTTTGCCGCCAACATCTCCTTCCACATTCTTTTCCCGACGATCACCATCGCGCTGGGCTGGGTGCTGCTGTTCTTCAAGCTCCGCTTCAACCGCACAGGCAATGCTGCCTGGATGGATGCCTACAAGTTCTGGGTGAAGATCTTCGCCCTCAGCTTCGCGCTGGGCGTCGTGTCCGGCATCACCATGTCGTTCCAGTTCGGCACCAACTGGCCCGGGTTCATGAACACGGTGGGCAACATCGCCGGCCCGCTCCTGGCCTATGAGGTGCTGACTGCCTTCTTCCTGGAGGCGACCTTCCTGGGCATCATGCTGTTCGGCTGGAACCGGGTCTCGAACCGGGTTCATACGCTGGCGACGGTGCTGGTGGCCTTCGGCACCACGATGTCGGCCTTCTGGATCCTGGTCCTGAACTCGTGGATGCAAACCCCGGCAGGCTTCGAGATGCGCGACGGAGTCGCCCACGCGACCGATTGGTGGGCCATCGTCTTCAATCCGTCTATGCCCTACCGCCTGACCCACATGCTGCTAGCCTCGGGCCTGACGGCGGCCTTCCTGGTGGCCGGCGTCTCGGCCTTCCGCTGGCTGCGGCAGGACCGCTCGCCGGGCGTCATGGCGTGTCTTCGCACGGGTGTTTTCCTGGCGGCAGTGCTGATCCCGGTCCAGATCTTCGTCGGCGACATGCATGGCCTCAACACCCTGGAGCACCAGCCCGCCAAGATTGCCGCCATGGAGGGCATCTGGGAGACCCGCAAAGGCGCTCCCATGGTCCTCTTCGGGCTACCGGACGAGACCACCCGCAGCAACCGGTTCGAGATCGCCATCCCGAACATCGCCTCGTTCTACCTGACGCACGACTGGAACGGCGAGGTGAAGGGTCTTGACAGCTTCGAGCATCATCCGCCGGTCGCGCCCGTGTTCTTCGCCTTCCGGATCATGGTCGGCATGGGTCTTCTCATGCTTGCCGTGTCGTGGCTCTCGGCCTGGCAGCTGCGCCGCAACGGGCGGATCCAGCGGCAGCTTGCCTATGTTCTCGTCGCCATGACCTTCGCGGGCTGGATTGCCACCCTGTCCGGCTGGTACGTCACCGAGATCGGCCGCCAGCCGTGGCTCGTGACAGGCATTCTCACCACAAAGCAGGCCGCCTCCACCGTACCGGCGCCGATGATCGCATCGACCCTCGTCGGCTACCTGCTCGTCTATGCGGCGCTGCTGACGGCCTACATCGCGACGGTGTTCTATCTTGCGCGCAAGTCCGCCGCTCCGGCTGATCATGCTCCCGGCGAGCCTGTCAGCGCAGGAGGCGCGACGGTTGCCGGCGACAGCATTGCAATCGCCACCTGAAGGATCAGCATCATGGACCTCACTTCTGCCACATGGCTGCCGGTCGCCTTTGCGGGCCTGATGGGTCTGGCCATTCTCCTCTACGTGGTGCTCGACGGCTATGATCTGGGCGTGGGCATCCTCAGCGGCGCTGCCGAGGACCTGCACCGGGATCGGATGATCGCCTCCATCGGTCCGTTCTGGGACGCCAATGAGACCTGGCTCGTCCTGGCTGTCGGGCTCCTCCTGGTGGCTTTTCCGCAGGCTCACGGGGCAATCCTGGGCGAACTCTACCTTCCGGTCGCAGGCTTGCTGCTGGGCCTCATCTTGCGCGGCGTCGCCTTCGAGTTCAGGGCTAAGTCGAATGCGGGTCACAAAGTCTGGTGGGACAGGGCCTTCGTGGCCGGCTCCGGCTTGGCGGCTCTCATGCAGGGCTACATGCTGGGGCTCTACATCGTCGGCTTCGAGCGCACCCCTGCCAACGTGGCCTTCGCCATCCTGACGGCTCTCTGCCTGGTCGCCGGGTACGGCTTCATCGGCGCGGCTTGGCTCATCATGAAGACGGAAGGCGAGTTGCAGCGCCGCGCCGTGGCCTGGGCTCGAGGCACCCTCCTCCTGTCGGGGATCGGGATGATTGCGGTCTCGGTCGTCACGCCACTCGTGTCGGAGCGAATCTGGGACAAGTGGTTCAGCTTGCCGAACCTGGTTCTGCTGGCTCCGATTCCGCTCATGACCGCCGCTCTCTTCCTTGCCGTCGGTCTTGCGTTGCGACACCTACCGGCACGCACGGATCGTTTCTGCTGGCTGCCTTTCGCCGGAGCCGTTGGCATCTTCGCGCTGGCCTTTTATGGCCTTGCCTACAGTTTCTTCCCGTACATCGTGCCGGACAGGCTGACCGTGTGGCAGGCAGCAGCCGCGCCCGAGTCGCTGATGATCATCTTTGTGGGAGCGCTGGTGGTGCTGCCGATCATCGTGGCCTACTCGGCGCTGGCCTATCGCATCTTCTGGGGTAAGGCGACGGACCTGCGGTACTACTGACAGCGGGCCGGACGTCATGGAGATGCGTGTCACCGCGTGAGTCGACCAGCGGTGACACCATGAACCGGAAAACGATATTACAGGGCTTCTCCTAGCGGTCCGCCTTGTCTCCGCTCGTGGTCAGCTCGACATAGCGGCGGGTCACCGGCTCAATGAGGCCGGCAACCTCTTGAGCAGCCCGCTCCTCCTCCTGCACGGACTGCCGGAAGGCCGACACGTGAGCCGTTTCGCCCGCTGCCTCCGCAATGGTGATCAAGGAGCGATAGGCCCCGATCTGCTCATATTGATAAGCATATCCGGCATACAGGTTCTTGAGCGTCTCGTCCTGGAACAACCCATGCACTGCTGCCCCCACCGTGCCGGCAACGGTCGTGACCGTTTCCTTGATGCCGGAAATGCTCTCTCCCGCAGCTCCGAGCGCCTGCTCCAGCCGTTGCAACTGCTGCCGCGTGGTTTCGATGTGCCGGTTCAGCAGGGCCGCATAGTCCGGATATCTCTCCAGCCGGGAGACCTGGACCTCCATCTGCTGCAGACCTTGTTGCTCCATTGCGTGCGTGTTGCGCAGGGCAGTCACGTAGATCGAGCGGGCATCCGTGGCCATCATCGTTCTCCTCAAGGGGGAATGTGACGATAACAGGCTTGGGGGTGCGAGGTTCCTGTCTCCTCCATCGGCCAGCCTCTGCCCGCTCCGTGTCCGAGTGACGCGCCGTGCGTTACATTTTCTCTCGGCACTCTACATCTGAGCTCATGTCAGCTTTTCGATCCTCCCTTGAGAATGATGTGACCGCTCGTGGCCCGTTGCGCTATCTTCCCTACAGCGACGACGTAGAAACGATCCCGCCCGACGAGGATCGCACCATCGACGAGATCGTTGCCTCGCTCGCCCGGGTGAGCCAGGCGCTTGCCAAGCGCTACCAACATGCGGTCCGTCCCTCCCATGGCAAGAGCCATGGTCTGCTGAAGGGTACATTGACGGTTCGCGGTGGGCTGCCCGAGCCTTTGGCGCAAGGCCTCTTCGCCGTGCCGCGCACCTATGATCTGCTCGCTCGTCTCTCCACCGAGCCTGGCGAGCTGTTGGCGGACACGATCCACACGCCCCGGGGCATCGCTCTCAAGGTGATCGGCGCGCCAGGCCCCATGCTCAGCCAGCACGAGGGCGAGATCACGCAGGACATCCTGCTCAGCTCCGGTCGACGCTTCGCGGTGGCGGATCTCAAGGGTTTCCTCAGAGTGCAGCGCTTCCTGGAGGAGATCGCGGGCCTGCCTGAGGCAGTGAAGCAGGCTGGCACAGCGCTTGGGTTTGCCGCCAACAGGGCCCTGCATCTTGTCGGCTCCGAGAGCACCCTCCTGGATTTCTTCGGGCATCCGCACACTCATCCCCTGGGCGAGAGCCACTTCAGTCAAGCGCCTCTGCGGTATGGCCGCTACGTGGCAAAGCTTGGTCTTTTCCCGGCGTCCGAGGAACTGCAGAGCCTTGTGGGAACAACCCTGGAGCCATCCCCTGGTCGTTCCGTGCTGAAGGATGCCGTTGTGGCGCACTTCGCCGAGCGCGGCGCCAGGTATGAACTACGCGCCCAGTTGCGCACGAGCGCAGACATGATGCCGATCGACGATGCATCCGTGGAATGGCCCGAAGCCGAGAGCCCTTTTGTGACGGTGGCCGAGGTCAGCTTCCCGCCCCAGGATGCTTACAGTTCCGCCCGGCAGGCCTTTGCGGACGACAGGCTTTCCTTCACGCCAGCCCACAGCCTCGCGGCTCATCGCCCGCTCGGTTCTCTCATGCGCGGGCGGCTTAAGGCCTATAGCGCCATCGCATCGCTTCGCGCGGAGCTGAACGCGACCCGCCGGGTCGAGCCGCGCAGCCTTGACGAGATTCCGGACTGAGCCGCTCCCGGGAGTTCAGGAACTCGCTCCACTCCGACTTGTCCGAGGATGCGGCTCACCAGGTTGGCTGCAAGGAGAGCCTGGCTGAACGGCGCCAGCGCCGGAACCCGTCTGGAAGCTCACTCACGGCACGTAGCGCTTCTCCTCCTCGGTGTGCTGATCGCCGTGGCCGGCGACGCCCACCATGTGGCGGTACGACAGCTCCGCACCGGCCCAGCCCGTTACGCCGAGCACGGCCGCCGTTGCCGTCGACAGCGCGATCTCGGCCGTGCCCGGCATGGCGTCTGCCTGGCGCTTCTGCCGCATCGCCAGGTTGGCGGCCGCGAGACCAAGTGCGATCGGATTGCCATAGGCGTGGAGCTTGCCGACGGACTTCTCGTGGGCACGGCGGATGGTGAAGTAGTCGATCGCTCCCACCGCGCCGGCAACGAGCCCTGTGACTATGCCCGCGCCGAGCATCCAGCGCGAAGTGCGGGACCAGAAGGGATCCTCGGTCGTACGCGCTGCAACGTCGGTCGCGAGCGCCGCGGTCAGGAAGGTGATCGGGAACGGGATCAACATGGGGTGAATGGGATGGCCCATGATCGCAGCGGTACTTGGCAGGCCGCGCACGGATCGCGCCCGGCTTCCTTGCTCGGGCTGTACTGCCTTGCGAAAATCTTCCCGGCGAAAGGGCTCGGTTCGTTCGTCAGGCTTGTACGCAGACTGGTGACGAGGGGCGTTCGGCTGCTCTGGCATGACCTGGTGCATCAATATGATCTCTTGAGGAAGCTGCGCTCAGCTGAGCAACCGCCATGGGCTGCTTCCGGTTTGACAGGCCACCGGCGGCAGACCGCCGCAGGGCACTGGAATATTGAGCTTATATCGTTCGCGTAAGCCAGGTCCTAAGCAAGTCCTTCTGCAATGGTTGGCCTCCTCCATCCGTTCAGTCCAGAACTCCCGGCCTACTCGCCTGCGCAGGATTTGCCGCTCCAGCAAAAGCAAAAGCGTGCGTCGGAACCCTGCCACGGCAGGTGGGTTGTCGGACATCGCGGGCGTCCGAAAGACTGCAACCGCGCTCCCGAATTCATCAGGCATGTTCCATGACAACATCCGACATTCCTCCGACACACACCATCAATCCAGTCGATCAGCCACCGGACTCCGACAGCCCGACGGCCGCCATGCTGAAGGCGGATATCGACAGCGGCGCCACGGGCGACAAGACGGAAGTGTTCGATCCCGGCATGGCCATGCTCGGCACCTGCGAGGAAGCGGCCGGTACGCCTCTGACGCCAGCACAGCTCGCGTGGGCTCGACGCCAGGAGACCTTCCATCGCTGGAGGAACGCCGTTAAAACGGGAATAGCTCACAACAAGCGGGACGGATTTCCAACCTTCTTCGTCAGTTTCATTGTTGCCGTCGGTGTCATTCTCGCGAGCGGAATCTCCATGGTGCGCATGTGACTTCGGGAGCCCTGCTCATCCATACCGCATCCAACCGGGCCCGAGCCCGCAGGCGGCTCGTCATGATACAACAAATGTGAAATCCCCGCTGTCCTTGGCCTGTACAGCCTCAGCGCCAACACGGAGTGAGCGCACAGAACAACCGCGATACGGACATTGGGGCTCAGCTCCCTGCCTGCACATCTGGTACCTGCCATAATGCTCGTTCAGGAATTGTGATGCCCGTGACAGATGCAATCCCTCGACCTGCTCTGATCCTGGGGTGGGCAGGAGTTATCCCCTTTGCGCTGCTGACGACTGCGGTCGTGCTCGACATCATCCTTTGGACTTTGGACCCACGATGGGGGCTTCGCGCCTACGGAGCCTGTATCCTGTCCTTCCTCGGCGGCGTTCAATGGGGTCTCCTGCTTCCGCGGCAGGAAGGCGGCCACTCACCATTTTCCCGATACCTATTCTCCATCCTGCCTTCGCTCCTTGGCTTCTTCTGCCTACTCATTCCAAGCCAACCGGGCTTGATCGGACTCCTCATCGGGTTCATCGGCCTTCTGGCTTATGATGTGTCGACAATGCGTAAAGGTCTTGCTCCCCGCTGGTACACGTCCCTGCGGTCTCAACTGACAGTTGCCGTTGTGCTGCTCCTGGGCATAGCCGCCTTGGTATGAGGAAAGCGCGGCTGGGCGCGACCTAACCCTGCGTCAGCTCAACCGTTTCAAGCGTCAGCAGTGTAAAGGGCTGACCGGATTTCAAGGATCCGTTCGGTTTCAGGGCCACTCCGCTGGGGGTCAGGGGCTGGGCCTCTCGCCTCGCCCTAACGAGCAGATTCGCACAAGTCGGTGATGACCGACCAATACGGCAGGCGGGCTGGAGCATCCAAACCGCTCTTGATTAGCAGTATCGCGCCCTGGTGCAGCGTGGGAGCCCATCAGCTTGCCGCACCTGTTGGTTCGGAAAAGGGGTAAGTCGTAATCTTAGGTCGCGCAGCTCCATTTTTTGTGCACTTTATTTCATAAGAGAACTCCCGCACTATGCGGTTGGAGACGCGTCAATGTCCGAGAGTGCGCACCCGGCAATGCAGATGGAACAGCTTGACCAAGAGGTACAGGGCTCCCGAGAGGGCCTGCCGCCGACAGACATCCGGAACCCGGATTATTTTCACAAGGTGGTGGATTGCCAGTGGGCATGTCCTGCCCACACGCCGGTTCCCGAATATATTCGGCTGATTGCGGCCGGGCGCTATACCGACGCGTATATGGTCAACTGGCGGTCGAACGTCTTTCCCGGCATCCTCGGACGGACATGTGATCGCCCCTGCGAGCCGGCCTGCCGTCGCGGTCGGGTGGAGGCCGAGCCGGTGGCGATCTGCCGCCTGAAGCGCGTCGCCGCCGACAACAAGGAGGATATCTCGTCGTTTCTGCCGGCCGCGCCCCTGACCCGGAATGGAAAGCGGATCGCCCTGATCGGCGCTGGCCCCTCCTCGCTCACGGTTGCCCGGGATCTGGCGCCGCTCGGCTACGAGATCGTGCTCTTCGATCGGGAGAAGCGAGGCGGCGGAATGATCCGCAGCCAGATCCCCCGATTCCGCCTGCCCGAGGAAGTCATCGACGAGGAGGTCGGCTACATCGTCTCGATGGGGAATATCGAGACCCGGTACGGCCGATCGATCGACAGCCTGAAGGCCGTCCTGGAGGAAGGCTACGACGCCGTGTTCGTTGGCACCGGCGCGCCACGCGGGCGCGACCTTGACATCCCGGGGCGCCGGGAGGCCGCCGCAAATATCCACATCGGGATCGATTGGCTGTCCAACGTGTCCTTCGGCCATACCGACAAGGTAGGCCGCCGGGTGGTCGTCCTGGGCGGCGGCAATACCGCCATGGATTGCTGCCGCACCGCCCGCCGCCTCGGAGGCGAGGACGTGAAGGTGGTGGTTCGCTCCGGGTTCGAGGAGATGAAGGCATCTCCCTGGGAAAAGGAAGACGCCATCCATGAGGGCATCCCGATCCTGAACTACCTCGTGCCGAAGGAATTCACCCACGCCGGAGGCCGGCTGACGGGAGTGGTCTTCGAAAAGGTGGCGGCCCAGAGGGATTCCCATGGCCGACGCCAGCTCCTGCCGTCCGGGGAGCCGGATGTTCACATCCCATGCGATGACGTTCTTGTGGCGATCGGGCAGGAGAATGCCTTTCCCTGGATCGAGCGGGATCTCGGCCTCGAATTCGACCGATGGGGCCTGCCGAAGGTCGATGCCGGCACCCATCAGTCCACGCTTCCGAACGTGTTCTTCGGAGGCGATGCGGCCTTCGGGCCGAAGAACATCATCTGGGCCGTGGCTCATGGGCACGAGGCGGCGATTTCGATCGATCTTTTCTGCAGGGGCGAAAGCCTGAGTGCCCGCCCACCGCCCATGACCAACCTGGTGTCGCAGAAGATGGGCATCCATGAATGGTCCTACGACAACGAGATCTCCCTGGATCTGCGCTACAAGGTGCCCATGCGCGACCAAGCCATCGCGCTCAAGGACATCAAGGCGGAGGTAGAGCTCGGCTTCGATCGGGCGCTGGCCTATGCGGAGACGCAGCGCTGCCTGAACTGCGACGTCGAGACGGTGTTCTCCCGGGACCTGTGTATCGAATGTGACGCCTGCGCCGACATCTGTCCGACGGATTGCATCACCTTCACCGTGAACGGACCTGAGGAGGATCTGCGGGCGCGCCTCACCGCGCCCGCGGTCAACCTGACTCAGGAAATATACGTCTCCGATACGCTGAGAACCGGTCGCGTCATGGTCAAGGATGAAGACGTCTGCCTTCATTGCGGTCTCTGCGCCGAGCGATGTCCAACCGGCGCCTGGGACATGCAGAAGTTCGTGCTCGATATGGCACACGCTTACGGAACCAAGACATGTCAGCACCGCGCCTAGAGGCCACGAACAACTTCGTCATCAAGTTCGCCAACGTCAACGGATCCGGCTCCGCCAGCGCGAACCGGCTCTTTGCCCGCTCCTTCCTTCGCATGGGCGTGCCCATCGCGTCGCGCAACATCTTTCCATCCAACATCCAGGGCCTGCCCACCTGGTTCGAGGTTCGAGTGACCGAAGCCGGCCATCTGGGACGGCGGGGCGGCGTCGATCTGATGGTCGCGATGAACCCGCAGACATGGGACAAGGACATCGGCGAGATCGAGCCGGGAGGCTACCTCTTCTATGACTCGACCCGACCCATGCCGCCTTCGAAGTTCCGGAGCGACATCAACGTCGTGGGCATGCCGCTGACGGCCATCTGCAACGAACGGTACACCGACACGCGACAGCGCCAGCTGTTCAAGAACATCATCTATGTGGGCGCACTCGCGTCGCTCGTGGGAATCGACATCGGTGAACTCGAGCGCCTCATTGCGGAGCAGTTCCGCGGCAAGGATAAGCTCATTCCGCCGAATTACGAGGCGCTGCACCTCGGCCGCGACTATGCCGAAACGCACCTGAAGGGGAGTGTTGGACTGAGGGTCCGCCGCGCCCAGGCTGTTGGCGACCGGATATACCTTGAAGGTAACGACGCTGCGGCCCTAGGAGCGGTCTACGGCGGTGCAACCGTGGCGGCCTGGTATCCTATCACTCCCTCGACGTCCATTGCCGAGGCCTTTGCGAAGCACTGCCGCAAGTTTCGCACGGATCCGGACACCGGCCGAAGCCGCTACGCGATCGTTCAGGCCGAGGACGAATTGTCCTCCATCGGAATGGTGATCGGCGCCGCCTGGAACGGAGCCCGGGCCTTCACGGCAACCTCCGGCCCTGGTATCTCGCTGATGCAGGAGTTCCTTGGACTGGCGTATTTCGCGGAGATCCCGACGGTGATCTTCGACGTGCAGCGCGGGGGACCCTCGACCGGGATGCCAACCCGGACGCAGCAGTCGGACATCCTGATCTCGGCCTATGCCTCCCATGGCGACACGAAGCACGTGCTGCTGTTCCCCGAGGATCCCCGCGAGTGCTTCGAGTTCGGAGCCCTGGCGTTCGATCTTGCCGACCGGCTCCAGACGCCGATTTTCGTCCTGCTGGACCTCGATATCGGCATGAACGAGTGGCTGTGCAAACCCTTGAAGTGGGATGACAGCCATCAGATTGACCGCGGCAAGGTGCTCACCGCCGAAGAGCTGGAGGCAGGCCGTGAGTTCGGCCGCTACCTCGATGTGGACGGCGATGGAATCCCGTTCCGCACCTATCCGGGCACGCACCCGACCAAGGGAGCTTTCTTCACCCGCGGCACCTCGCGGGATCGCTACGCCCGCTACACGGAGGAAGGCGCCGCCTACGTGGACAACATGCAACGGTTGCTGCGCAAGTTCGAGACGGCCAAGAACCTCGTGCCGAAACCGCTGCGGAAGAACGCCCCGCGCCCGACCCGGTACGGCGCCTTGTATTTCGGCTCGACGGCCCCGGCCATGGACGAGGCGACCGCAACCCTGGAAGCACAAGGCATTGACTTGAACCTCATGCGTGTGCGCGCATTCCCATTCAGCGACGAAGTCATCAACTTCATTCTCGATCACGACCAGGTTTTCCTCATCGAGCAGAACCGGGACGCGCAGCTGAAGACGCTTCTCATCAGCGAGGGCGCGCTCGACCCGGCGCGCCTGATATCGGTGCTGCATTACGACGGCACGCCCATCACAGCCCGCTTCATCGTCAACGAAATCGCCGGACGCTGGACAATCCTGAACGGCAAGACCAGCCGGGAGGCAGCAGAATGACATATCTCGCAAAACCCAAGCTGCGCCACCCGCACCTGGCCGAGAACGCCCTCGGCTACACGCACCGGGACTATGAGGGCGCAGTCTCCACCTTGTGCGCGGGATGCGGCCACGACTCGATTTCGGCAGCAATCATCCAGGCCTGCTTCGAGCTGTCGATCCCGCCGCACCGGGTTGCCAAGCTTTCGGGCATCGGCTGCTCGTCGAAGACCCCGACCTACTTCCTGGGCGCCAGCCACGGCTTCAACTCCGTCCATGGGCGGATGCCGTCGGTGCTCACAGGGGCGGCCCTGGCCAACCGGGATCTCATTTATCTAGGGGTATCCGGAGATGGCGACTCGGCCTCCATCGGCCTCGGGCAGTTCGCGCATTGTCTCAGGCGTGGCGTCAACATGACCTATCTGGTGGAAAACAACGGCGTATACGGTCTCACGAAAGGCCAGTTCTCCGCCACCGCAGACAAGGGCTCAAAGTCGAAGAAAGGTGTCGGCAATCAGGATTCGGCCATCGATCTCGTCAGTATGGCGATCCTTCTCGGCGCCACCTTTGTGGCGCGCAGCTTCTCCGGAGACAAGAGGCAGCTCGTGCCGCTCATCAAGGCCGCGATCGAGCATCAAGGCGCTGCCTTCATCGATTGCATCAGCCCTTGCGTCGCATTCAACAACCACCCGGACTCCACGAAAAGCTATGACTACGTTCGCGCCCATAACGAAGCGGTGAATTCCCTGGATGTCATCACGGGGCGCGAGGAGATCACGGCAGACTATGCTCCCGGCAGTGTCGAGACTGTAACCCAGCACGATGGTTCGGTTCTCAGATTGCGCAAGCTCGCGGGCGATTACGATCCAACCGACAAGGCAGGCGCAGTGACATACCTCCAGGAGTGTCAGGCTGCCGGCGAGATCGTGACCGGCCTCCTTTACCTCGATCCCGGACCCGAAAGCCTTCACGAGAGGCTCAACACGGTTGCTGCTCCGTTGAATACGCTCTCCAGCCGTGAGCTCTGTCCCGGGAATGCGGCGCTTGAGAAGGTGAACGCCGCATTGCGTTGATTCGGGACGAGCAGGAACGCTCGTTCCAGCCTCAAGGGCGAAACTTTCGTTCATCTCCTAGCGCCGAACTCCGGGCGGGGGTTCAAGGACAGCGTAGACGCTATTGATTTTGATGATGTCGGCTAATCCACAAAGTGATCAAATGCATACGTTTCGTGATTGGCCGCAGGGGCCTAAGGATTCACCATGAGTGACGGCACCCGCCTTGATGCCCTCTTGGCAGAGGAACAAGCGCTGCAGTTTCCGGCGTTCGGCACCGAACTCGCGTGGACCCTCGGCAATTGCCTTTATCAACGCGCCAAGGCTGGCAACCTGCCGATTGCCATCGAGATTTCCAGAAACGGCCAGCAACTGTTCTTCGCAGCTCTGCCAGGCGCAACACCCGACAATGCCGAGTGGATTCGGCGCAAGCGGGCAGTCGTGCAACGATTCAACCATAGTTCTTTGTACATGTCCGTAGAGGCAGAGCAGAAGGGGCGCCCCTTTCTGCAGCGCTTTGGGCTTTCCGAGCAAGACTATGCCGCGGCTGGCGGCGGGTTCCCGATCTTTGTCCGAGATACAGGTTGCGTCGGCGCAGTGGTCGTCAGCGGCCTCCCTCAGCTTGAGGACCACCGCTTGGTCACCGATGCGATAAGAGAGGTCATTGCCCAGCTAAAGGTCTAGCAGGCCTCGTTCTCCACGTAGCTTATGCACAACCCTTAGGTATTTGCCCTGTCCGGATGGGTCTCTGCTCCTTATCGGCAGATCACGCGTTTGCGAAATTCACTGGAGCGCGTGCTCTTGAGAAGCCCTGCCATCCTCTGAATAGGTTGGATGCCGCTCCATTCTGAGCGGCTGTCGTGCTCAATCGAAGAAAGCGGAGTCATCCTCGGCAAGATAGGCCCGGGCCCGCTCGGGGATCAGGTCCAAACCCATCCCTGGCCGATCCCAGACCGCGATCTTGCCGTTCTTCACGATGGGCGAAGGCAGGCCATCGATGATGTCGTGCCACCATGGAGCGTTGGCCCCGGGATACTCGAACGCGATGAAGTTGTGAGGCAGCGTCGCGCAGACCTGAACGAGCGCGGCAAGGCCCAGCACGCCATTGGCGGTGCCGTGAGGGGCGATCAGCACGCCATGGAGGTCAGCATATTCAGCGACCCATTTCAGTTCGGCGATGCCGCCCACGTCGCAGGGATCAGGCCCGATGACCCGCACAGCCTTTTTCTCGATCAGATCCTTAAAGTTTTGCCGCAGGTAGATCTGCTCGCCGGTATGGATGGGAGTGGAGGTTGATAGTGTCAGGTCCCGATATATGTCGGCGTTGACATAGGGGATGTAGTCGCCGGTGAGCATGTCCTCGAGCCACATGAGATTGTAGGGCTCGACGGCTCGCGCAAAGCGGATCGCGTCCGAGAGCATCCAGCCAGGGCCGCAATCCAGGGCGAGGCCGACCCGGTCCCCCAGCACCTCCTTCATCGCAGCGACACAGTCGATGGTGTGGGCGAGGCCATACTCGGTCAGCATGCCCCGGTCGAGCGCCCCATGGAAGTGACCCAGTTCCGGCTCGCCATAGTAGTATCCAGGCACCTCGCGCTTCATCGGACTGTGGAAGGAGATGGGCTGCTTGATGATGGTAAAGCCCTCGGGCAGCGCCATCATGCGACGCACATCATCCGCGTAATCCTGCGGACGGTACCCCGCCAGCGGAAAGCGCAGCGCGCCATTGTAGACGCGGACCTCGTCTCTCACTTTGCCGCCCAGAAGCTTATAGACCGGCAGGCCCGCAGCCTTGCCTGAGATGTCCCACAGGGCCATCTCGATGGCGCTCACAGCGCTGCCATAGGGCTTGAAGGCACCGCGCTGGCGGATGCGCAGCATCACCCGCTCGACATCGGTTGGGTCCGCGCCAATCAAGGCCTCGCGGAAGGAGAGCACATGCGCCTTGATGAACGCCTTGTGATGCTCGATCTGTGCGTAGCCGTTGATGCCCTCATCCGTCACGATACGGATAATGGGGTGATTTCCGATGAGCGCGCATTTCAGGTCAACGATCTTCATGGTTCTATCCCCTACCACCGCTGCTACGAGCAGCCCTTCCCTTTCCAGGCAAGGTACTCAGCCTCTGCATCCGAGCGCAGAGGGTAATACTTGCGCAGGTCCCCACCTTCGGACAGGCGGAGCCGCGAGAACTCCTCCCACTCGGCGTGGCTGCTGCCGACCTCGATCACCTTCTCGGCCATGGTGACTGGAACGACCACGGCGCCATCATCGTCCGCTACGATGATGTCGCCCGGCATGACAAAGGTGTTGGCGCAGGCGATGGGCACATTGACCGCAAAGGGAAAGATGTTCGTCTGGGCGTGGAAATTGGGTGTAACGCCGCGAACCCACAGGCCGATGCCGAGATCGCGCGCCCTGGCGGAGTCGCGGATGCATCCGTCGATCACTACGCCCTCGCCACCGAGCCCGGCGAAATAGGTGAGCATCATCTCGCCGAAGATGCCGCTATCCATGTCGCCCCGGGCATCGACGACCACCATGTCTCCCTGCTGGGCATGGTAGAGCACGTGGCGGTGAAGTTGCTTCTCCGGATCGTCATATTCCGTCGCGCCGAACTGGTCCTCCCGCATCGGCATGAACTGCAACGTAAGCGCTGGTCCCGCCGAGATCTTGCCCCTGGTGAGGGCCCGCGGCCCGGTGATCGCGGCGTTGCGAATTCCGAGATTTCGTAGCTCGGCCGAGATCGTGGCTGTGCCGATCTCGCGCAGGGCCTCGACGAGGTGGCGGTCTGGCCGCCGGATGTCTGGCGTGTTGGTCATGATGGGCTCCTGTCGGACGGCTGGCTCAGTCGTCCCAAGCGGGCGATTTCTCGGGGTTGATGCGGCGCTCACCGCGGTGGAGAGCGTGGATCGCCTGTATGTCGGCCGGGTCCAGTATGATGTCACGCGCCTTCAGATTGGCGCGCAGATTGGCTTCGCTTGTCGAGCCTGGAATCACGAGGTGGCCCATCGCCATCAGGAAGGCGAGCGAAACGGCCGAGGCCGTCACTCCGTGCGCCTCGCCGATGCGTTGCAGCACCGGATCCGACGCCACGGCGCCGCGGGAAAGGGGCCGATAGGCCGTCAGCGTCAGGCCTTTGCTGCGCGCATGGGCCGCCAGCTTCGGTGCCTGCATATAGGGGTGGATCTCTACCTGATTGGTGACGACTGCGCCGGGTCCAAGGAGTTTCTCGGTGCGCTCCAGCAGGGCAATGGGAAAGTTCGAGACACCGATCAGTCGGGTGTGCCCGCGGCGCTGCGCCTCGGCAAGCGCCAGCATGTAGTCCTCGAAAGGAACGGCATCGTCCTTGACCGGCCAGTGGATCAGCAGAAGGTCGACGGGCCCGAGCCCGATGGTCTCCAGGCTGCGCTCGACGCTATCCATGAACTGCGACTTGTCGAGCCTCGTGTCCGCAACCTTGGTGGTGATGAATACCTCCGACCGCGGAACGCCGCTGCGGCGCACGGCCTCGCCCACGCCTGCTTCGGAGCCATAGCTCTGCGCCGTGTCGATATGGCGGTAGCCGAGTTCCAGCGCCTTCAGGATGGCTGCCATGCCCTCCTCGCCCGTGCGGCCGGACGTGCCCAATCCGAGTCTCGGAATGTCATTCATGATGCGAGATCACCCTTTCGTCGCTCCGGCGGTGAGCCCGCCCACGAAATGTTTCTGGAAAACGAGGAAGAGGAGCGCGATCGGGATTGTCATCACCATCGAAGCCGCCATGACCGCGCCCCAGTCCGTGTTGAATTCAGTGGAGAACTCCGCAAGCCCTATGGGCAGCGTCTTCACGCTCGAGTCGGTTGCGAAGCACAGCGCGAAGATAAACTCGTTCCAGGTGGTGATGAAGGCATAGACCAGCACCGCCACGATGCCCGGCAGGGACAGAGGCAGCGTGATGCGAAACAGAATTCCGACGCGGCTCGCGCCGTCGATGATTGCGGCCTCCTCCATCTCGAGGGGGATGGCCTTGAAGTAGCTCGTCAGCATCCACACGCTGAGCGGCAGCGTGATGATCATGTAGACGAGGATGAGCCCCCAATAGGTGTTCACCAGTCCCAGCACCCTCAGGGTAATGAAGAGGGGCACGATGATTGCCGCCGTAGGGAGGAGCTGCCCGACGAGAATACAGGCTTGCCAGAAGGACCGGCCCTTGAACCGGAACCGGGCGAAGCCATTGGCCGCGAATATGGCAAGGATGAGAGCAAGGCTTGTCGAGCCGACCGAGATGATGATGGAGTTGAGGAAGTAGCGCGGGATGCGGCTCTCGAAGAGAACCTTGTAGTAATTCCCCAACGTCGGATGATCCGGCCACCACCGAGGCGGAATGGTGTAGAGCTCATTCAGCAGCTTGATCGAGGACAGACCCATCCACAGGAACGGGAACAGACAGACGAAGACCAGCACGAGGCATCCGAGGGCGATGACCAGCCAGTTGAGGCCAGGCCGTCTCAGGGAGCGACCGATCGTTGGTGACGACCTCACTGCTCTCCTCCCGGCTGGTTGGCGAACACTTTGATGTAGGCGAGCACGATCAGCATCACGACACCGAAGAACATGACACTCAGCGCGGCGGCCTGGTTGAACTCAACGTTCTCGAAGGCGAGCCGAAAAATCTGAATCGGAGTGATCACGGTGCGGTTGGCGGGACCGCCCTTGGTGATGGCGTAGATGATCGTAATCGCGTTCAGCGCCCAGATCACCAGCAGCAGGGTGACTGCCGTGAGCACCGGCCGGATCTGCGGCAGCATGATGTGGCGTACCTCGTGCCAGTAGTTCGCACCATCCACCCGCGCGGCCTCATAGAGCTCCTGCGGGATGGATTGCAGCCCGGCGAGCACCATGATCGCTACGAAGGGGAAGAGCTTCCACACGTTGATGGCAATCATCGCGGGCATGACCGTATTGCCGCGCGTGAGCCAGCCCACAGGTTCGTCGAGGGCACCCGTGCTGGTCATCATGTAGTTGATAATTCCGAACTCGGTGTGGAACATCCATGCCCAAGTGGTGGCCGCGACGATCCCGGGTATGACCCAGGGGATGAGCGTGATGGAGCGCACGAGCGCTCGGCCTACGAAGTTCTGGTTGAGAAGGATCGCGGCTGCGACCCCCAACAGCACCTGGAAAAAGATGGAGCCGCCGACCCACCACAACGTATTCCACAGCGCCTGCGTCGTGACGCGCGGACGCAGCACGTCTGAGAAGTTCCGCAAGCCTGTGAACTGCCCTTGCTCGTTCGTCACGCTGAGCCAGCCGGTGTAGGTCACCGGATAGGCAATCAGCATGAAGAGCACGATCAGCGCGGGCAGCGCGAAGACGAGGCCCGTATTGGATCTCACGGCAAGGACTCCGAGGACTCTAGCGAGGTCCGGCCCAGTGCAAGGGGGCCGGACGCTATCTGTTAGGGGCGGTTACTTCAGCAGAGCCTGAATCTCCTCATTCGCCTCATCCATCGCCTTTTGCGCGGTCTGGTCGCCGAGCAGGATGCGTTGGATGCCGTCGAAATAGGCCTGCACGATCTTCACCCAGTTCTTGTGCACCGGGACAGGCCGCCCGTGAGGCAGCATCTCGGCGAAAGGCTTCAGCATCGGATCCTCGAAACGCGGCAGCTTGATCGAGGACATACGGGCCGGGAAGGTGTCCGTGTAGTAGCCCTGGTTCTCGGTCGTGTTCAGGAATTGGAGGAACTTCTTGGCTTCGGCCTGATTCTTGGCGCTCTTGGGAACCACATAGCTCCAGCCGCCGAGAATGGCCGCGGTCTGCTTGCCGGCCGGCGCCGGGATCATCATCGCTCCGAGCTTGACATTCGGGTTCTCCTTCTGGATTGCCGGAAGGTCGAACTGCCCGGACTGGTAGGCGGACACGGCACCCGCGATGAAGAGCCGGCGCAGCGCCAGACCGTCGTTTTCCAGGGTCGATTTGGGCGCGAGACCCTGCTTGTAGAAGTTCGTGTAGAACTCGACCGCCTTTACGGCTTCCGGCGAATTCACCACGGCCTTGGTCATGTCTGGCGAGATGATGTCGCCACCGTTCATCCAGATGAAGGGCAGAGAGCGGAAGATTGTGTTGCCGACCTCGCCACCCCCCGTGATGCCGAAACCGGAACGACCACTTCTCGTGAGCGCCTTGGCGGCTGCGGTGAGTTCATCCCAGGTCTTCGGCGGCTTGTCAGGGTCGAGGCCCGCCTCCTTGAAGTGATCCTTATTGTAGATCACCCCATGGGTCTCTATGCGGTACGGAATAGCCCAGACCTTACCGTTCCAGGTCGCATAGTCGATTGCCGCCTTCACATAATCCTGCTTGTCCTGGATCGTGTCGTCGAGCGGGATGATCAGATCGCTTTGCGCGTATCCATTCACCCACCCATGCTGGACTTCCAGGATGTCCGGCGCCGTGCCGGATCGCAAGGCGGTGAGGACGCGCTCCGGCAGGCCGTTGGAGACCGTCACCTCGATCTTGATGTTGATCCCCGGATTGGCGGCCATGAATTTCTGGGCGAGCGTGCGCGCCCGCTCCTCTCCCCAGTTCGGAGCCCACCACACGACATCACCGGCCTGGGCGATTGTGGTGGATAGAACCATGGAAAGACCGTATACGGCTAAGAAGCTTGCAAGCTTCAGCGATTTCATCGTTTCCTCCTGTGCTACCTTGTTATCAACACTCAGTCTTATTGTTGGACGCTACTGGGCTGAGATGATCCCTTTTCTCCGTGACAGGCCCGCGATGCCGACCAGGACGGCCCGAGCATGGGTGCGAGTCCGATCAGGGCCTTCATATATCCGACCGTGTAGGCGTGGCCCGCATGCCAGGGTGCGGCGCAGGTGAGTTCCGGCACGTGATCCGGCACGAGCACACCCTCGAAGCCCTCGTCCCTCAGGATGCGGACGATCTCCGCCATGTCGACATCACCGTCGTCCACGAAAGTCTCGACATAATTGGGCACGTGGCCGCGCACATTGCGGAAATGGACATAAGCCAACGCCTTCCGACGTGCGTAAGGCTGGGTGGTCGCATAAATGTCGCAGCCGGGCATCTCCTTGAGCGAGCCGATGCAGAATTCCAGCGCGTTGGCATGGCTCGGCTCGAGGTCAAGCAGCCGGGCATATTTCTCCGGCCGGTTCACCAGCCGGGCCGTGCCGCGCAGGGTCTCGACCGGCGGGTCGTCGGGATGAGCCGCAAGGCGCACCCCCGCCTCCTCTGCCACTGGCACGAGTTGCCTGAGGAACCACGCGAATCGCTCCCATAACTCCCGTTCCTCGACGATGACGGCGGCAGCGGTCGGATCGCCGTCGCGATAGCGCATGTTCCAAACGAAGCCGTCCGGGATCGGCGTGTTCCGCTCCTCCTCAGTCAGATCCATGACAACGGTCATTGCGCCGCCGCGTGCTGCACGGCGCTTGCGCCAGCCCCACACGCCCGCAATCGAGAAATTGTAATCGATGACGGGAATTCCCACCCGCCCCGCATCGCGGACCAATCGCTTGAGACCTTCCATCTGCGGTACGCGGTCCGGACCGTCGAGCAGGATGTCGGACCAAAAGGCAGGCGAGAAGTTTTCGAGCGCGGCGATCCTCAGCCCGTGTCGCGCCAGCATGGCGGCGGCCCCGGCCATCGTCTCGTAATCCCACAGCGCGACGTTGCGGCAATCCTTGAGGATCGGCCCCACGGCCTCCCCACGCAGATAGGGCTCCGCGGCCGGTCCGGCCGCATAATCGTTGAAGTGGACCACCACGTCGGTCACCCCCAGCTGGGCGGCGAACATGGCGCCGTCCTCGCTGAGATTGTCTCCGCTGAGGGTGATGCCGACGCGCATTCTGGCAAGCTCCTCCGATTAGGGTTGTGCTTTGTTCATAACGGCCACCCCGATTGCTACTCCGCTCACATTGATGGGGCTGTCAAAGAGCGGCACATCATGGGGCGCATAGGGAATGCGTGCGCAGGCTTCCTCGTTGTGTTCAACCCCGAGGCCGGGCGCCGTCGGCGCGAGCAGATGACCGTTACCGAAGACGAGCGTTTCGTTCACCAGTTCCCTGCAAAGCTTCACAAAGACGAAATTCGTTCGCGAGACATTGGCAACGAAAGTCCTGAAGCCAGTGATCTTCATGGCAGGCGCCTAGTCCCCGGCTGCCATGCGGGCGAGGGCTCTGGCCTGAAGGCTGTCGGGCATCATCTGCATGAGCTCGATGCGATGGCCGTCCGGATCCTCAATCCAGGCCTGCCAGTTCCCGTCCGCGCCCATCTGCTTGTCCCTGATCAGCGGCACCCCCGCGGCTTGGAGCTCGCGCAGCGCCACGTCGATATCGTCGATTTCAAGGCATATATGGTTGAACCCCACCGCCTCACGCTCCGCCGCGCGCTCGCCCACACCTTCGGGGAACACCTCCAGGAACTGGGTGTCGGTGATGCGCAGGTAGAGCAGCCAGAGGCGGCCATCCCGGTCGAGCCGCATCATCTCGCGCATGCCGAGCTTACCGACATAGAAATCGAGGGTGCGGTCCACATCCTTCACGCGGATGGCCACATGGGCGATGGACGACACGGTCAGCATCGGCATTTCCTCCGGCCAGGCAGCCGTTCAACGGCTTGCTCATATGCGTCTGTTCAAATATGAATGGATTGAATTCATATTTGCATGATCTTAAGAATGACCGGGACCGTAAGTCAATGAGGAAAACGAGCACCGCGGCACGTGTGAAGGCGGGGGCCACAGCAAGCCAGCACACCATTCCGGCCATTGATCGCATGATGGGCGTGTTGTCCGCCCTCGAGGAGCAGCCGGACGGCGCCTCGATTACAGCCTTGACGACGGCTCTGGCGCTGCCCCGCAGCGCGGTCTATCGCATTCTCAACACGCTGGAGGCGCATGACGTCGTCCAGCGCCACGGGGCCGGCTCCTACCGTCTGGGCCAACGCCTGCGGACACTTGCCGCCCATGTGCCGTCCGGCCCAACCCAGCTCGATCTCGCCGCGCTGGCGCAGCCCTTCCTCGACAAGGTGGCGGCCTCGGCCGGCCATAGCGTCAAGCTTTCGGTGCTTGATGGCGAAGGGGTGCGGGTGCTCGCAGCCGCTCAGGGCCGGCGCCCCTATGCGCTTGTGGTAAAGCCCGGTCAGCAGATGCCCATCAACGCCGGAGCAGCCGGCAAACTGCTCTTCGCTTTCGAACCGCCGGAGAAGCAGGCGGAGTGGCTCTCCCGCCCCCTGGCCGCCTTCACCTCACGCACCCTCACGGATCCTAAGCGCCTCAAGGCAGAAGCCGCGCGCATCCGCCGGCAGGGCTGGTCCCAAGACCGGGGCGAGAGCGCTCCGAGCATCTACGCCTATGCCGCACCGATCCGGGATCATGGCGGGGGCGTCCTTGCAGCCCTGAGCATTCCTTTTCTCCACGGCACCGAGTCCGAGCAGGTCAAGGAGATCCGTCTTGCCGTTATCCGCATGGCGGATGAGATCAGCCAGGCGTTATGCAGCTGACATTTCTCCTGCAGGGTACCTAATGCGTTTTTCGATGAGCCAGGCCGCCGGCTCAGGGACGGTTGCGCGTGCCGTTTGCGTTTGTGACTTTCATGACTGCGGCTCCTTAGCATTGTCCTCCGGACAGGAGGTCCGATAGACGCGTGGAGGACGGCGCCGGCAGGCGCCATTCAAGCAGTCTTCGGACCAGGGATTGGGTCTGCGGGTATGAGCGGGCTGCCAATTGGACGCTGGCAGCGAAAGACTGACACGGCTCCCTTGCCGCGCAACGGGAGCATTCCAAGGGGTTCCGCGTCACACCGGTTGCTGACCTGGGTCCAAGCCGACTCGCTCAGGTGCACACAGCCGCTCTCCCCCACGGTGACGAGCCTCGCCGCGATGTTTACAGTGTCACCCCAGAGATCGAAGCTGAACTTGCTCCGACCGACCACCCCGGCAACCACGGGTCCGACATGCAGGCCGCACCGAAGCTCCCATCCAGCCGGGCCGAGGCGAGCCGCCCGTATCATGTCAAGAGCGCAGGAAATCCCGGCCATGACCGCGTCCGGGTGCGGCAGGAGGAGATTGCCAGTGGCCAGGAAGGCGTCTCCGACTGTTTTGATCTTTTCCAAGCCGTGGCGGGCGGTGAGCGCCTCGAACGCTTCGACCAGGTGCTCCAGATGCTGGATCACAGTCTCGGGCTGATGTCTGTCGCAGTAGGCGGTGAAGCCAGAGATGTCGCAGAACAGCACGGCGACCCCTGGGTACCGCCGTGGCTCCACGCTCCCGGTGGCCTCCAGCTCGGCTACCGCGGGTCCCGGGAGAATCGCATGCAACAGCTCGCTGAGGCGTGTCCGCTGGTGCTCGATATGCACCAAATGGGTCCTTTCCTGGTCACGCAGGTGCTTCTTCTCCAAACATGCTCTAACTCTGGCCCGGAGCAACACCTTGTTGAACGGCTTCGGCAGGTAGTCTTCCGCCCCGAGTTCGATGCAGTGAACCACACGATCCAGGTCACTCACGGCGGAGATCATGATGACGGGGATGTGCCTCAGCAGCGGGTCATCCTTCATCGCAGTCAGAACTTCGATGCCGTCGAGGCCAGGCATCATGACGTCGAGGAGAACGATATCGAATGGGCTTCGAGACAGCTGCGCCAGTGCGTCCTGCCCGTCGCTCGCCGTCGTGACGTTTGCGTACCCTTCTCGCTTGAGGCGTTGAACCAGCGTGAAACGGTTGTTGTCGTCGTCGTCGACCACAAGGATGGCGGCATCGCTCATGATGCTGCCCCAGGTGGGAGAAGCGCTCTAATCTTCGTCAAGAGCCTTCCCCATTCCACGGGCTTGACGTCGTATTCATCGCAGCCTGCCTCGAGCGCCTCCGCCTTGTCGTTCGACATGGCGTGGGCGGACAGGGCGATCACTGGGATGTTGCTCGTTCTGTCATCGGACTTGAGCCGGCGGGATGCCTCCCATCCATCCATCACAGGCAGTCCCAGGTCCATCAGGATCAAGTCCGGGCGCTCGGCTTTCGCCAGCTCGACTCCGCTCGCCCCGTCCCGCGCAATGAGCACGTCGAAGCCCTGCCGCCTGAGCCGGTTCTGCAACATATAGATGTTGTCCTCATTGTCCTCGACGTAGAGAATACGCACCATAATCCGCTCCTCAGGCTGCTTCAGCCTGAACCGGCGCGTCCACCGGCAGCCTGACTGTGAACTCGGATCCTTTCCCCTTCTCGCTCGCCGCCTCGATCTCCCCACCCATGAGCGTGACGAGACGCCGGCTGATGGCAAGGCCTAACCCGGTGCCGCCGTACTTCCGGTGTTTCGCGACTCCAGCCTGGTGGAATTCTTGAAAGAGGCGCGGCAGTTGATCTGCATCGATCCCGATGCCGGTGTCGCGCACGCGAAGCTCGACCTGCTGTCCATTCCGTTTGGCCATAAGCGTCACCTCCCCCTTTTCGGTGAACTTGCACGCATTCGACAGGAGGTTGAGAAGCACCTGCCGCAAGCGCATAGGGTCGGTCACCACTCGTCCAAGGTCTGTCTGAGCCTCAAGCCGGAGTTGGTTCGCATGCCTCTCCGCCAGGGGCATCGCGGTGTCGACGACGTCGTCCAACAGCAGTCGAAGATCAATTTCCTCAGGTTGAAGCTCAAGCTTGCCGGCCTCGATCTTCGCAAGGTCGAGAACCTCATTGATCAGCTGAAGGAGGAGCTTGCCTGCCCGCAGCACGCGCCCGAGCGGCTCGTCAAGATGCGTTTCGCCATCGACCTCAGCGTCCTCTTTCAGCATCTCGGTTATTCCGATGATGGCGTTGAGCGGGGTACGCAGCTCGTGACTCATGCTGGCGAGGAAGTCGGATTTGGCCCGGCTCGCCATCTCGGCCTGCTCCTTGGCCGCCCGGAGCTCGCTTTCAACCTGCTTGAGTTCGCTCAAGTCGAAATAGGTCAGCATACGCCCGCCGTCCGGCAGCGCCACGACCTCATATTGTAGCACCCGTCCGTCCGGGCGGTGCCATTCCCTCGGAGGCACGTCGGCGCCCTGGATCTCGGCCAGCCTTCGCTTTACATACAGGCGCCATTGTTCGTCCGGCACACCGTGCAGGCCAGTGACCCGAAGCGCCTCCAGCAGATCCTCGATATGGACACGCGGGTGCAGCACGTTCTTAGGAACGCTCCAGAGGTCTCGGAAGGCACGATTGAACATCCGCACTCGGAGGTCCGGGTCGAGGATCAGCACGCCATAATCGATGGTGTCGAGCACCACCTGGCGCTCGCGAAGGCTCTGCTCCTCGATCTCGATGGCCGTGTCACGGAAGACCGTCAGCGCCTTGGCCATCCCGGCAATCTCGTCCTCGCCGCGAAACTTCGGCAGCGGGGTCCTCAGGTCTCCCGCGGCGATGGCAAGCATGCTGCGGCTCAGCGCGACCAGCCGACCGGCGAGATGCCGGTCGGCGTAGAGCCAAGCGAATCCCAACAGAAATAGGACTGCCGCCCCGCCGATGGCAATCCCCGCAATGACCGGCCTGTTATGGATCGTCCTCTCGTAGTCCACTGCCTCCTGCAGCTCGCGTCGAAGCTCCACGGCTGTCGTGGTGAGCGCTCCCTCAAGCGCAAGCAGGGCACGGTCTGCATAGATGGCACTCTCAATAAGGCCGTTGACGTCTCCTCCCGCGAGCGCCGCGAGGTCCTCCGAACGGGCATAGCCCTCGCGCGCCTGATCTAGCATGGTACGAAGAGCCTGGAGCCGTTGCGGGTCGATTTGTCGAGCGGCGTTCGCGTTCGTGACCGTTCCAACCGCGTGGTCCAGCCTGTCCCAGAGGTCCTTCCGAGCCGAGCGGCTGTTTGATGACATGGCCTGGTCGACGACTGCCCCCGACGGCAGCTTCCTTACCTCCTGTCGCAGCTTGCCAACGAGATCGAGCGCACTGAAGTCGGCCTCGATCGCCTCATGAGCCGAAGCTATAAAGCTTACGGCGTTCTGAAGCTCTCTGACGAAGTGATTGACGGCTATCACCTGGAAGACCAACAGCCCAATCGGCACCGACATAGCAAGGAGAATTTTGTTTCGGATACGCATACGTGACTACCCTACCTGCCTCTCGTCACCGCGCTCTTCGGCTTGAGGTCATACGTGCCCGCGCTCACGCCACCTGTCGAAGATCGCACTCGCTTCTCGGTCAGCCCTTTCCAGTGCCTGCTCCGGTGTCATTCGACCAGTAACGACATCTGCAAACATTCTGGAGACAACTCCGCGCGCGTAGACCTCACTAATGGCTGGATTCGTATATCCAGGATGGCCGACGTTCGTGGTCCAAGACGCCACGTCCTTCATGAGCCCGTATTTCGCCGCGACACCGTTGCCCCCGATCAATGGGTCAAGGTCCGGGATTGCGGCAGGATAGCAAGGCATGTTCTGGAAACCGCTTGCGAGGAAGGCATCCCTCGATCGGCCGACATAATCGACCAGGAACTGTTTGGCACCTTCCACATTGTCGGCGAACTTCCAAATCGAATAGGTGTAGAATCCAAAGGAACCGAGACGGGCCGCTGGTCCTGTAGGCATCGCAGCCAGCCTCAGGTCGCCCGCGAAATCCAGCTTCATTGACTCGGCCGCCCTGGGGATCGACAGGCTGTCGACTGTGAGGGAGCCCTCACCGGTGAGCATAAACCGGTTGTTCGAAGCTCCATCCCAGCCGAGCACGTCTGGCATCATCGCCTGCTCGAAGAGATCCTTCATATAGTTTAGTGTGTCCAGCGTCGCACGAGATCTCAATCTCGGGCTACCGCCCTCATCCTGTTCCGAGGCCCCGAAGGAATACATGAGCGAGCGCAGTGTCTGCTCGCAATTGTGCTCCGGCGCTAGGCTGAAGCCCGCTGGCTTTCCATCGAGCAGCTTGATCCGCCTCGCACCTGTCAGCACGTCGTCCCATGTGCCGGGATTTGCTTGAGCCTTTGCCCAAAGGTCAGCCCGGTAGGTGACGAGTGCGGGTTGGTAAGCGGAAGCGAAACCGCTGTAAGTCCTGGTTTTCGGGTTGAAGTGAGCCCGAAGCGCGAATTCCATGGGACTCCCGAACCGCCGGGAACACTCCTCAAAGATTTCGCGGTGATCAATAAGGTGATCCACGAGCGTCGCGTGCGGCGTGACGAACTGGATTAGATCGTGACCGCGTTGAGCTTGGATCTCGGCGGCCGCGCGTGGGGTCAATTCGGCAAACCCGACGTTATCAACAATAACGTCGACGTCGTTTGCCTCACCCCACTGCCGCGCGAAGGTCTCGTTGAACCAGGGATCAAAAGCAGGGACGAAGTGCCGCCACTGCATGATCCTGAGTGTCTTTCGCTGGGCATGGGCCCGTCTTGGAGTCAGGGCAATGCCTGCCGCGGCGAGTGCCGCACCTGATCTCGCCAGCAGCTTGCGCCTTGTGATCGCACCACCAACCACCATGCGGCTCTCCTCCGGCGTCTAGGAAGCCGCACCTCTTTGGGAGAGCTGCGGCAGCTGATTCAGTTGAAGGTATGCAGTTTGAGCTTTAGAGCTCCGTCAGGCTGGCGTTCAAACAGATGGGTGGCGAGGCCGCTAAACCGGGTCGCCTTCCCTGATGCGTCCTTGCCGGCGGCAGACCATTTGGCGACAGCGATCACGATCTTGTCGTCCTGTGTAGTCCTGATCAGGTCAAGGGTATGGTCGTTGACCCCACTCGCAAAGAGATCGGAGAAGAACTTCTCGACCCTGTCTGGGCTCTGAATAATGTCGTGAGTGGCAGGCAGAAAGGATGTATCCGCCGTATAGAATGCAGCGACTGCCTTCGAGTCGCCCTTGTTGAAAGCTGCGTTCCAGGCCGAATAGGTAGCCCGCACCTGGTCATCGAGCGGGTCGGCCATCGCTCCTAGAGGAGTCGCAATCAAGATTGCCGCCAGGAGATGCCTTGTCACGCTCCGCGCAGACATTCCGTCCTCCTGTTAGATGCGCCTGGCGCGGGACCATGTCTTGCTCCCAGAACGCCGAGCACATGTGAGAATGAAGCTGCGACTTTGGGCAGGCTGTGTCAATCCTCCGCAGTCACGGCCCTAGTGTGCATTAGCCCTAATTGCCAGTTGCTGATGGTTTTACAGGTGTCACGGGCCCACCGTTACTTCAGGATGCCTCCGTCTCGGCAGGACGCAACGAGATCACCTGTGACGCACTCCTGTCGAAGATACTCAGTTACGTATAAGCCGATCTCCTGATGCGTTTTAAGGATTGCGCCGGGTCACACTGGCAACCCCCTCTTGAGAATGTCCGGTGTGACCTGCTCTACTGGACATGCGGCAGGTTCGATCGGCTGGGGTCGCTCCCATGGAGGAGCTTCGGCATGAACAGCCCATCTGCCTGCTATCATGTCGAATGAATCGAAAGCACTTGGACAGGACTACTTCATGAAGGAAATTGGCTTTCTCTCATTCGGGCATTGGTCGCCCTCACCGCAGTCACAGACCCGCTCGGCCCGTGATGCCCTCCTCCAATCCATTGACCTTGCCGTAGCGGCCGAGGAACTTGGCGCGGATGGCGCCTACTTCCGCGTCCATCACTTCGCGCGCCAGCTCGCCTCGCCCTTCCCCTTGCTGGCGGCAGTCGGCGCGAAGACGAGCCGCATCGAGATCGGCACGGCCGTTATCGACATGCGCTACGAGAACCCTCTCTACATGGCCGAGGATGCCGGCGCGGCCGATCTGATCAGCGGTGGACGTCTCCAGCTCGGCATCAGCCGCGGCTCGCCTGAGCAGGTGATCGACGGCTGGCGATATTTCGGCTACATGCCCGAAGAGGGCCAAAGCGACGCCGACATGGGCCGCCGCCACGCAGAAGCGCTTCTGAACGTCCTCAAAGGCGAGGGCTTTGCCGAGCCGAACCCACGCCCGATGTTTCCCAACCCGCCCGGCTTGCTGCGCCTGGAGCCGCATTCGGAGGGCCTGCGCGAGCGCATCTGGTGGGGATCCGCCTCCAATGCGACTGCGATATGGGCCGCGCAGCACGGCATGAACCTCCAGAGTTCGACCTTGAAAGCTGACGAGACGGGCGAGCCCTTCCACGTACAGCAGGCCAAGCAGATCCGCCACTACAGGGAGGCGTGGAAGGCGGCCGGGCATGCCCGCGAGCCCCGCGTCTCGGTCTCGCGCTCGATCTTTGCGCTGGTGGACGACCGCGACCGCGCCTATTTCGGTCGCGGCAAGGACAGCGACCAGGTTGGCATCATCGACAACATGCGCGCGATCTTCGGCCGTTCCTACGCCGCTGAGCCGGACAAGCTCGTTGAGGAACTCAAAACGGACGAGGCGATCGGCGAGGCCGATACGCTGCTCCTGACGATCCCGAACCAGCTCGGCGTTGATTACAACGCCCATGTCATCGAGGCCATCCTGAAGCATGTCGCTCCGGCGCTGGGCTGGCGATGACAGTCATGTTGTGGATCAAGCTTAGATAAGGCGCCTCTCCCGCGACAGATGCGATATCCTCTCGCCGTCTCAGCTACAGGAACAGTAATGTTTCTTCGTAACCAGCACCCTGACTACCGCAAGCCCCTTGACCCAGCCGATACTGAGACGTTGGGCGGGAGGGCTGCCGAGGAGGTCGAGCGATATCTCACGTACCGTGACAACCATGCGCCGACTCCACTGCACACTCTTCCGGCTTTCGCCGCCGAGGTCGGCGTGGGTGCAGTTCATATCAAGGATGAGGGCTTTCGGCTGGGCCTCGGCAGCTTCAAGGCCCTGGGCGGCTCCTACGCGGTTATCCGGCTTGTGCTGGAGGAAGCCAGTCGCCAGCTTGGGCGCCGGATCGACGTTGCCGAACTGCACGCGCCAGAGGTTTGTTCCATCGCGTCGGGGATGACGGTCACCTGCGCCACCGACGGCAATCATGGCCGCTCGGTAGCGCAAGGCGCGCAACTCGTCGGCGCCAGGGCTGCCATCTTCGTCCACGCCGGCGTCAGCCACGAGCGCGTGGCGGCCATCGCCCGCTTTGGCGCGCAGATGGTCCGGGTCGAGGGCACCTATGACGACTCCGTCGCTGAGGCGGCGCGCGTCGCAGGCGAGAGGGGCTGGACTATTGTGTCCGACACCTCCTGGCCGGGCTACGAGCGCGTTCCCGGACTGGTCATGCAGGGCTACACCGCCATGGTGCGCGAAGCCATGCGCCAGCTTCCCGAGCTACCGACCCATGTATTCATGCAGGCGGGCGTTGGCGGCGTCGCAGCCGCCGTTGCCGGGCACCTCGCGCTCTTGCTTGGGGACCAGCGGCCGACCTTTGTCGTTGTTGATCCTGCACGGGCTGCCTGCCTCTTCGAGACGGCCCGAGCGGGGCACCTGGTCAAGATCGAGCAAGGCGCCCCCACCGTTATGGCGATGCTCGAATGCTACGAGCCGTCGTTGGTTGCCTGGCGGGTCCTGTCCCGCGTAGCCGACGCCTTCATGACCGTCGATGAGGAGGATGCGGTCGCGGTGATGAACCGCCTGGCCCGTCCTGCCGGAAACGATCCCGCCATCGTTGCAGGTGAGAGCGGCGGCGTCGGTCTTGCCGGCCTCATTCGCGCTGCAGCGGATCCTGGGATCAGGGCAGCGCTCGGTCTCAGCGAGGCATCCCGTGTCTTCGTCATCAACACGGAAGGTGCGACCGATCCCGCGCGTTACACCGAGTTGGTTGGCTTGAGACCCGACGCAGCCACCCGCCTCGCACCTTATTGACTGACCAAGAAGACCCCGTGGGGCTGGGTCTCAATGCTCTCGAGGAGGAAATGACTGCCTGTCGGCCCAACCTGCACACCCAGCCCGAGCCTGGGTCCGAGGAGAAGCACACTTTCCATCCCTTACCACATAGGTTCGCGAACGTGAGAATGTTCCTCATCTGATCTGTCATGGCATCGAACTACGTAACATGCATATCCGCGTCGGTGCCTGCTGGTCTTACAAGAGAAAGGGAACGACCGCTCTGGATCAGAACATCGCGCAGTTCAATCAGACGATCCGGGACCGTATCGATCGGGACCACGAAGCAGAGGGTGGCGGCGGCATGGCCGTTTTGGTCGAGGACAGGCGCGGCAATGCAGTGGGTGTATGCGTCGACTAAGCTCGACGTAATACAGTATCCATCTCGGCGAGCCTTTTCGATCGCATCGATGAACTCGCCAAGGTCGATCCTCCTCCCACTGGGGAGAACCAGATCCTCGGGCTTCACCATGGCGCGAATCGCAGGGGCTTGGAGATGGGAGAGCAGCAGCCGGCCCGAAGCGGTCCATGGCAGAGGAACCTGGGTTCCGATGTCGGAGCTGATCCCGAACGGGCGCGCGCCCGCCCGCATATGCACGACCGTGTATTTGTTCTCGTGAAGCATGCAGAGCTGACTGGTTTCGCCCGTCTCGCGCGCCAAGCGTTCAACCTCGTCCCTGCCCCTGCGGACGAGATCGTGCTCGCGAAGATAGTCGGCGCCATAGAAATACAGCGCTTTGCCGAAGAAGATCTGGCTGTCAGCTCCAATCTCAAGGAGACCCGCTTCCGTCAACGTTCTGACGATCTCATAGGTGGATGAGCGAGGCGCCTTCAAGTTCCGGGCCAAGTCTCCGATTCGGATCGGCCGCCCGTGCCGGTGCAGGAAATCCAGAAGAGCGAGGATGCGGTCGATGCCCCGTTCGCGCGTATGGCCGGAGGCTGGTTTCGTCGGACTCTGCATGTCCATGATGAACGCCCTCTGATGCGTCTCTGCGATGAAGTGCAGGGATGCTTGCTAAAGGCTCTTGCCGAACTGTCGAGCCCTGATATGGTTTAGTCCAGCATTCCGGACTGATGTCCAATATATCGGACAGCGGCGGGATGCAAGAGCGATGCCCCTGGAGCCGCCGGCCGGTACCAGCCGATACGGCTTCCCCATGAAGGTGGTACCAGACGGAGGATGCCGTGGAACACGAGCAGGGACGCAGACAGTTTCTCAAGCTGGGTACGACAGGAGTAGCCGTCGCGGGTCTTGCTGGGGCCACGGCCGCTACCCTCATGGCCGAAAAGGCGGCCGCGCAGGCGGCATCGGGCAGCCTTCTTCGCACGGTCCTCGACCGCGGCAAGCTGATCGTGGGCACAGGCAGCACCAATGCCCCCTGGCATTTCGAGAACGAGCAGGGCCAGCTCGTCGGCATGGACATTACCATGGCGCGGATTCTGGCCAAGGGTCTGTTCGACGACGAGAACAAGGTGGAGTTCGTCCGTCAAGATCCGGCCCAGCGCATTCCGAACATCACCACCGGGAAGGTCGACATCGTCGTTCAATTCATGACGGTCACGCCACAACGGGCGCAGCTCGTGGCTTTCACGCGTCCCTATTACGTGGAGGGCATCGCCTTGCTCACCCGGCCGGACGCGCAGAACAAGGGTTTCGACCAATTGCTCGCGGGGGGGCGCAACACCAAGGTGTCGATCCTGCAGAATGTCGATGCGGAGCGATCCGTCCGCCAGGTGCTGCCTGAGGCTCAGGTGATGCAGATCGATACCCAGGCCAACGTCATCCAAGCTCTCGAGTCCCGACGTGCGGATGCCGCTGCGGTCGATCTCTCCACGGTCCGCTGGCTGGTCTCGCGCAATCCCGACCGGTATGCCGATGCCGGCAAGAAATGGTACAGCATGCTTTACGGGGCAGCGGTGCGGCAAGGAGATCCCGACTGGCTTCAGTTCATCAACACCACCTTCAACGTCGCCATGTACGGCCACCAGAACGACCTCTATGACAGGGCCTTCAAGGAGTATTTCGGCCTCGATGCTCCGACCCGGACTCCCGGCTTTCCGAGCACCTGACATCCGCTCCTGCTCGGCGCCGCGGGTGGCGCCGAGCCTCAACCGGAGGGCTGATGGGCTATACCCTCAACTTCAACCTGATCTGGCGGCATTTCGACAAGCTGTGGGGCGGCCTGCTGCTCAGCCTTGAACTGGCTGTTGCGGCCATCGCGATCGGGATCGTCATCGGGCTCGCGCTTGCCATCGCTCACGTCTCGGGCGGGCGACTGGTTCGCGCGCTGATCGGCGCCTACGTGGAGTTCATCCGCAACGTGCCGTTGATCCTGCTCGTCTACCTGGTGTTTTACGGCCTGCCCCAGGCAGTCGACATCGCCTACGACGCGACGACCTCGTTCGTCGTCACGCTGTCCCTCTATTCCGGGGCCTATCTGGTGGAGGTCTTCCGCTCGGGTCTCGCGGCCGTGCCTGCAGGGCTCATCGATGCGGGCAAGGCCATCGGCCTCACGCCCTGGCAGCGCCTGCTGCACGTGCGCCTCCCGACGATGCTGCGGATCACCCTGCCGGCCCTGTCGAACACGTTCGTATCCCTGTTCAAGGACACGTCGGTCGCTTCCGTGATCGCCGTGCCGGAACTCACCTACGGGGCTCAATGGATCAACACGAACACGTTCCGCATCGTGGAGGTGTATCTCGTGGTCACGGCCATGTATCTTGCGACCGGTTACGCGATCCTTATCGGCCTGCGCGCGATCGAGCGCCGCTTCTCGATCGGCCGCTGACATGTTGAACGCCATCGTCTATGCCCTGCCTTTCCTGACCGCGGGCCTTTTGGTGACGCTCGTCGTATCGCTACTGACCGTCAGCCTCTCCCTGATCCTAGGCGGGCTGCTCGGACTGGTTCTCGTCTATGGCCCCGCTCCCATGCGCTGGATCGTACGCGGCTTCAGCGACGTCGTGCGCGGCATCCCGATCCTCGTCCTGATCTTCTTCGTCTATTATGCCCTGCCGATCACGGGCCTCAACCTGCAGCCGTTCAGCGCCGCGGTTCTGGCGCTCACCGTGTTCAAGACGTCTCAGGTGATCGAGAACGTCCGGGGAGCGATCGGCTCGATACCGCATGGACAAATGGATGCGGCAAAAGCAATCGGCCTCACCTTTCCGGCGCGCCTCACCTACGTCATCTCGCCGCAGGCCGTCCGTCGCTTCCTCCCGCCGTGGATCAACGGCGTCACGGACGCCGTGAAGGGCAGCGCCCTCGTCTCCCTGCTCGGGGTCTCCGACCTGATGCACAGCATCCAGCAGGTGATCGGCCGCACCTATGATGCATTGCCGCTCTACGTGCTGGGCGCCCTCTTCTACTTTGCGATCAACTACACCCTGTCGATGCTCAGCCGCCGGCTTGAGCTTCGCTACTCGTATATTCGGGAATGATGGACCCCATGGCCGCCCCTGCCCCATCCGCGGACGCCGCACCATTGCTGCGCCTTTCCGGCGTCGAGAAGTCCTTCGGGAGCGTCCGCGTGCTCCATGGCGTGGATCTTGAGGTGGAGCGTGGACAGGTGGTGACGGTCATCGGCCCATCCGGCAGCGGCAAGACCACCCTCCTGCGCTGCGTCAATTTTCTTGAGGTCTATGACGCCGGGTCGATCCGGATCGACGGCAAGGAGGTCGGCTACCGCGACCTGGCCAAGCGGCGCATGAGGTCCGAGCAGGACCTGGCGCGGGTTCGGGCGGAGACCGGGATGGTGTTCCAGATGTTCAACCTGTTCCCCCACCTGACCGCGGCCGAGAATGTCATGCTGGGGCTGCGGAAGGTGCGGGGAAAGTCGCGTCGCGAGGCGCGGGAGATTGCCGCCCATTGGCTCGGACGGGTGGGCCTGGGCGACAAGCTCGACCGTTTGCCCTCGCAGTTGTCCGGCGGTCAGCAGCAGCGCGTCGGAATCGCCCGCGCTGTCGCCATGGACCCGAAGATCCTGTTGCTGGACGAGATCACCTCTGCACTCGATCCGGAACTCGTGGGCGAGGTCCTCGATGTGGTCCTGGCGCTCGCCGACGAAGGGATGACCATGCTGGTGGTGACGCACGAGATCGCCTTCGCCCGTGAGGTCAGCACCGAAATCGTCTTCATGGCCGAAGGAGTGATCGATACCCAAGGCCCGCCTGCCTCTCTTTTCGACGACGGCTATGGAAGCGACCGGTTTCGGAGCTTTCTCAGCCGGTTCGAGGCGCATCGCCGACGCTGATCATGCCTGCGGCAATCGCCGCAGACCGAACGAAACGACAAAGGGGAAAGACACGCCATGACGCCCTACGATAAACTCAGGGAACTCGGCCTCGAACTGATGAAGCCGGCCGTGCCGGTTGCGAACTATGTTCCCTTCGTCCTCTCCGGCCCGTTCCTCTATCTGTCCGGCCAAGGTCCCCGGCAGCCGGATGGTTCGCTTCATACCGGAAAGGTGGGGGCGCAGGTGAGCGTGGAGGACGCCTACATCCATGCCCGCACGACAGGGCTCAACCTCCTTTCGGTCGCTCACATGGCGCTCGGGGATCTCGGCCGCGTAAGGCGGGTCGTCAAGCTCCTGGGAATGGTCAATGCGGTCCCGGATTTCACCGACCATCCCCAGGTCATCAACGGCGCATCCGACCTGTTCGTGTCGGTCTTCGGCGATGCCGGCCGTCATGCGCGCTCGGCCGTCGGGATGGGATCCCTGCCCGGCAATATCACCGTTGAGATCGAGGCGATCCTCGAAGTAGACTCATGAGACGGATCGTGCAGCGCCCCTCTCTCCCATCGATCCCCGTTGACGTCGAAAGGCTCCGCCTATGAGCGTGTCTGCAGTTCCCCTTCCGTCCCGCGCATCCGACCGCGACATCCGCCGCGAGCTGGGCCTCCGGCCCATCATCAACGTTTCGGGCACGATGACGGCGCTCGGCGCCTCGATCATGGTGCCCGAGGCCATTGCTGCCATGACGGCGATCGCCCCGGAATTCGTGGAGGTCGATCAGTTGCAGCGGGCAGCCAGCCGCGTGATCGCTCGCCTGACCGGGAGCGAGGCCGGCTTCGTCACGGCAAGCTGCGCCAGCGGCATCGCGGTTGCCGTCGCGGGCAGCATGACCCGGGACAGCCTCCTTGCCATCGAGCGGCTCCCGGATGCCACGGGCTTGCGGAACGAGGTGCTGATCCAGGTGGGCCATATGGTCAGCTACGGCGCACCCGTCGACCAGTCGGTCAGGCTGGCCGGAGGAACGGTGGTGCCCGTCGGCACGGTGAGCAGTTCCTACGGCTACCAGCTCGAGGAAGCGATCACGGAACGCACTGCGTCGGCGCTCTACGTGGTGTCGCATCACACGGTGCAATACGGCATGATCGGACTGGAGGAATTCTGTGCGATCTGCCGCGCCAGGGGCGTGCCCGTGATCGTCGATGCCGCCTCCGAGTACGACCTGAAGGGCTTTCTCGCCCGCGGCGCCGACGTCGCCCTTTACAGCGGACATAAATTCCTCGGCGGGCCGACCAGCGGAATCGTCGCCGGTCGCAAGGATCTGGTCCGCGCCGCCTATCTCCAGAACCGCGGCATCGGCCGCGGAATGAAGGTGGGCAAGGAGAGCATCGCGGGCGTCATGGCCGCCCTCGAAGCCTGGGAGAGGCGCGACCATGCCGGCATCCGGGAGCGGGAGCGTGCGGCGCTCCAGCTTTGGCAGGACGCGCTTGCCCCGATCCGCGGCGTCACGGCGACCATGGTTCCTGACCCGACCGCCAACCCGCTCGACCGTCTGATGGTCGAGGTGCTGCCGGAAAGCGGCTTTACGGCGAGCGGCCTCGCGGCCGCCCTTGCGGCCGGCGATCCGCCCGTCATCGTACGGGACCACGAGACCGAACGGGGGCACCTCTTCCTCGACCCATGCAATCTGCACCCTGGAGAAGCCGAGATCGTGGCCGGCCGCCTGACGGCCATCCTCAAGGCATCGAATGCGGCTCGCTTCGAGGAGGCCGGGCGCAGGAGCCAGCGCGACAAGCTCTTGAGCTGGCCCGACTGATCTGCGGCGGAAGAAGCCGGCTTCTTCCGCCAAGACCTATCGATCCGTTTCCGGCCCGTCGGAAGCGGCAACAACAAGAAACGGACCTGAAGAACGCAAAACCATGGAGGACCTCCTGTGAAGATCTTCAATGCGATCCTTGTCTGCGGCGCCATTGCCCTGGGCTCCGCTCCCGCTCTCGCCCAGCAGAAGGGCGGCATCATCAATGTGGCGACGGTGGGCGAGCCGCCGACCCTCGACCCGATGGTCTCCACGGCGGATCTCGTGGGCCTGATCACCCAGCACTTCTTCGAGACCCTTTTCACCTTCGACAAGAACTGGAACGTGACGCCGTTGCTGGCGGAGGCCATGCCGGACGTGTCGGCCGACGGAAAGGTCTATACGATCAAGCTGCGCCAGGGCGTCACCTTCCATGATGGGACGGACATGACGTCCGAGGATGTGGTGGCCTCCCTGAAGCGCTGGATGGAGCTCGCCTCGCGCGGCAAGCAGACGGCCGGCAACGTCGACAAGGTCGAAGCCGTCGACCCGTCCACGGTGAGGATCACCTTGAAGGAGCCCTATGCCCCTCTCCTCGCGCTGCTCTCCTTCAACAACGCGGCGGCTGTGGTCATGCCGGCCGAGAAGATGGAGGCGACCCTCAAGGAGCCGGTCGGAACCGGCCCCTACAAGCTCAAGGAACGCAAGCCCGACCAATACATCCAGCTCGTCCGCTTCGACGGCTACAAGCCCCGGACCGGCGAGGCGGACGGCTATGGCGGTGCCCGCAAGCAACTGCTCGACGAGATCCGCTTCGTTCCGGTCCCCGACCCCAACACCCGGATCGAAGGCGCGGTTTCCGGCCAGTTCGAATATGCGGATGCCCTGCCGGTCGAGGCCTATGACCGCCTCAAGAAGCAGCCCAACGTCCAGCCCGTGCTCCTCAAGCCGTTCGGCTGGCCGGTCTTCGTCATGAATACGAAGCAGGGCCTCATGGGCAGCCAGGACGCGCGCACGGCGGTCCGAACGGCGTTGAGCATGGAGGACATGCTCGCGGCGGCGTTCGGCAGCCCCGAATTCTACGCCGTGAACCCTGCGATGTACCCTGCGAGCTTCGCGTGGCACACCACCGCCGGGACCGAGGGCCGCTACAACGTCGGCGATCCCGAGAAGGCCAAGGCCCTGCTGAAGAAGGCCAATTATGACGGCAAGCCCCTGCGCATCCTGACGAGCCGGCAGTACGAGTTCCACTACAAGATGGCTCAGGTGGCCGCCGAGTACCTCAAGCAGGCGGGCTTCACCGTGGATATGCAGGTGGTGGATTGGGCGACGCTCACCCAGCGCCGGGCCGATCCGGCCCTGTGGGACATCTACATCACCCACAGCCCGTTCCTGCCTGAGCCGGCTCTGATCGGCCTTCTCTCCGAAAGCGCGCCCGGTTGGTGGTCCACGCCTGCCCGCAAGAAGGCAGTGGACGCGTTCAACACGGCAAGCGATCCGAATAAGCGGGTCGAGCTGTGGGCCGAGGTGCAGAAGGCGATCTACGAAGAGACGCCCAGCATCAAGATCGGCGACTTCAATGCCCTGTCCGCCCAGACGAAGAAGCTCGAAGGCGTGACGCCGGCGCCCTGGCCCTACTTCTGGAACGCCTACCTGAAGCAATAATCGAACAGGACCGGGCGTCCGCATCGCGATGCGGACGCCCGGTCCTCTCCTTTCAGCCTCCACCGTGAAGCGAAACCTGATGGGCCGCTACATTCTGCAACGACTGGCCGGCATGGTGGCGGTGATGTTCACGGTCGTGACGATCGTCTTCATCATTGTCCGAATTGCCCCGGGCGATCCGGCCGCCGTCATGTTGGGCCCGGACGCGAGCGCCCAGGACATTTCCCAGTTGCGGGCGCGCCTGGGGATCGACCAGCCGCTTCCCATTCAATACGCCCTCTTTCTCGGCCAGTTGATCCGGGGCGACCTGGGCGAGTCGATCTTCCTCAACCGCCCGGTTCTTTCGGCGCTGGCCGACCGGGCCGAGCCGACCTTTTTCCTCACCCTGTTCGCGATCGCGATCGCGTCGGTGATCGCCATCCCGATCGGGATCCTCTCGGCCTATCGCCGCGGCTCCCTGTTCGATCAGGCGACCACGACCGTCGCCATGCTGGCGGCGTCCATTCCCAGCTTCTGGCTTGGGCTTCTCCTCATCCAGTACTTCGCCGTCCGGTTCGGCGTTTTCCCGGTCTCGGGCTATGGCGGTCCCGACGCAAGCCTCGCGACCCGCCTGTACCACCTCGTGCTCCCGGCCCTTGCGCTCGGCATCGTATCCTCCGCCCTGATCCTGCGGTTCACCCGCGCAAGCATGCTGGACGTGTTGAACGACGACTATGTTCGTACGGCGCGCTCGAAGGGGATGGGCGAGTTTCGCGTCGTGATGAAGCACGCCTTCAAGAACGCGCTCATTCCCGTCCTCACCGTCATCGGTCTCACGGCCGCCCTTCTCGTCTCGGGCGCCGTGGTGACCGAGACGGTTTTCGGTCTCCCGGGGATCGGCAGCCTCGTCGTCTCAGCCGTTCTCCGCCGGGATTATCCGGTGATCCAGGGCGCCCTCCTGATCATCGCAGCCCTCTACGTTCTGATCAATTTCGTGATCGACATGCTGTACCTTGTCATCGATCCGCGGGTGAAATACTGATGGCCGCGATTACCGCTGCCCCGGAGCGCATCAGCTTTGGCGCCCTGTTGATCCAGCGCAGGACGGTCCTGCTCGGGCTCGTGGTCCTCGCCGCCATCGCGCTGCTCGCGGCGCTGGCCCCCCTCATCGCCCCTTACGCACCCAACAAGCTTTCGGTCGTCAACCGCCTGAAGCCGCCGAGCGGAGTATACTGGTTCGGCACCGACGAATTCGGCCGCGATGTTTTCTCCCGCACGATCTATGCCGGCCGCCTCTCCCTTCTGGTCGGCTTATCGGTCGTCGCTTTCGCCTCGGTGGTGGGCGTCACACTCGGCGTGATCGCAGGGTTCTTCCGAAGGCTCGACACGCCGATTGCTCGTATCATCGACGCCATGATGGCATTCCCTGATATCCTCCTTGCCATCTCGCTCGTCGCCGCGCTGGGCCCGTCCCTCACGACCGTGATCGTCGCCCTTGGCATCGTCTATGCGCCTCGGCTCGCGCGTATCGTTCGCGCCTCGACCCTCGTGATCCGCGAGTTGCCCTATGTGGAAGCCGCGCGGGCCCTTGGGGTTTCCACATGGCGCATCATGACCCGCCATGTCCTGCGTAATCTCGTATCGCCGATCCTGGTCCAGGCCACGTTCATCTTCGCCTATTCCATGCTGGCGGAAGCGGGCCTCTCCTTCCTCGGGCTCGGCGTCAGCCCCGAGGTCCCGACCTGGGGCACGATGATCGCGGCCGGACGGCAATATGTGGGGCAGGCCGATTGGATGACCCTTTTCCCCGGCGTTGCCATCGTGCTGGCGGTGCTCTCGCTCCAGATGGTGGGCGACGGCCTGCGCGATCTCCTCGACCCCCGTCTCAGAAAGGATCTCTGATCGATGACCGTGCTGTCCCACACGACGGGTCCCCTCCTGATCTCCGGCGTGAAGCCCCTCGCCTTCGGAGCCGGAACGCCGCAGGGCAGGGTCGACGTTCTAGTCGGCGCCGACGGCGTCATCCAGGCGGTGGGCCCCTCGCTGGAGGCTCCGCCGGAGGCGCAGCGCCTGGACGCGGCCGGAGGCTACCTCTCGCCGGGCTGGACCGACCTGCACGTCCATGTCTGGCACGGCGGAACCGATATTTCGATCCGCCCTTCCCTCTGCGGGGTCGAGCGCGGGGTAACGACCATCGTCGATGCGGGCTCGGCCGGAGAGGCGAATTTCCATGGCTTCCGTGAGTTCATCATCGAACCGGCCCGGGAGCGGATTCGCGCGTTCCTGAACATCGGCTCCATCGGCCTCGTGGCCTGCAACCGGGTCAGCGAGCTGATCGACATCCGGTCCATCGACATCGACCGGACGATCGCCTGCGTGGAGCAGAACCGGGACGTGATCATCGGCATCAAGGTGCGGGCGAGCCACGTCATTCTGGGCTCCTGGGGCATCACCCCCGTCAAGGTCGCCAAAAAGGTCGCCAAGATCCTCAAGCTGCCGCTGATGGTCCATGTGGGCGAGCCGCCGCCGCTCTATGATGAAGTGCTCGAGATCCTCACGCCCGGGGATGTGGTCACCCACTGCTTCAACGGCAAGGCGGGCGGCAGCATCATGGAGGACGAGGACCTGTTCCTCCTGACCGAGCGCTGTGCGAGCGAGGGAATCCGCCTCGACGTGGGCCACGGCGGCGCATCGTTCTCGTTCAAGGTCGCGGAGGCGGCCATCGCCCGCGGGCTCCTGCCCTTTTCGATCTCGACCGATCTCCACGCCCGCTCGCTGGACAGCCCGGTCTGGGACCTGGGAACAACCATGTCGAAGCTGCTTGCCGTCGGCATGCCCTTCGATGCGGTGATCGAGGCGGCCACCCTGGCGCCGATGTCGATTATCGGGCTTCCCACCGAAAACCGCCTCGCGCCCGGCGCCCGCGCGGAATTCACGGTATTCGATCTCGTGGATGGGGATCTCCTCATCACCGACGCGATGGGCGCGGAGGCTCATCTGAGACGACTGATCACGCCGCGATGGACCATTCTGGGCCGGGAGGCCATCCGCGCCAGTTCCTATGAACCCGGGCGTGGCTCTGCCCTGGGAGGCGATGCCTGTCCCCATTGCGGCTGGACCCGCGTCCGATGAACGCTCTTCCGCCGGACGTGGTGCTGCGGGTCGAGGACCTCCACACGCATTTCGAGCTCGGAAGCCGCATCGCCAAATCGGTGGACGGCGTCAGCTTCCAGGTGCGCCGGGGCGAGACGGTCGCCGTGGTGGGCGAGTCCGGCTCCGGCAAGTCCGTTACGAGTCTGTCCATCATGCGGCTCCTCGCCCCTCCCGGGCGGATCGTCGGCGGCAGGATTCTCTATCGCGGCGGCAGCGGCGAGGTTCAGGATCTGGCGCAGGCGTCGGATCGCGCCATGAGAAGCGTTCGCGGCCGAGAGATCGCGATGATCTTCCAGGAGCCGATGACGAGCCTGAACCCGCTCTACACGATTGGGGACCAGATCATGGAGATGATCAGGCTCCACGAGCCCGTGTCGCGCAGGGAGGCCCGTGAGCGCGCCTGCCGGATGCTTGACGTAGTCGAGATCCCCGCGGCGAACCGGCGCATCGACGATTATCCGCATGAGATGTCGGGCGGCATGCGGCAACGGGTGATGATCGCCCTGGCGCTGGCCTGCAACCCGCGGCTCCTGATCGCCGATGAGCCCACGACCGCGCTCGACGTGACGATCCAGGCTCAGATCCTGGACCTGCTCCGGCGCCTTCAGGCAGAGCTGGGCATGAGCATCCTCTTCATCACGCACAACCTGGGCGTGGTGGCGGAAATCGCCCACCAGGTGGTTGTCATGTATGCGGGGCGGGTGGTCGAGGAGGCCCCCGTCGAGGGCCTTTTCAGGCGGCCGAAGCACCCCTATACCCACGGCCTTCTCGCGTGCATTCCGAACGCGGCCCGCGACCGAAGCCCGGCGGGCGAGCGATTGCGGCTCACGCCCATCAAGGGGCAGGTTCCGAGCGTTCTGGCGCTGCCTCCCGGATGCAGCTTCGCGCCCCGGTGCGGCTTGCGCATCCCCCGCTGCGAGGAGAACCCGCCGCTCCTGCGGGCGGAGGCGGACCATCTCAGCCGCTGCTGGAGGCACGGGGACCTATGAGCGGCAACGACATCCTCCTCAGCGTGAGGAACCTGACGAAGCACTTCCCCGTCCGGGGCGGCGCGGTGAAGGCCGTCGACGGCGTCTCCTTCGATGTGAAGCGCGGCACCATCGTGGGCCTCGTGGGGGAATCCGGGTCCGGCAAGACGACGGTGGGACGCTGCATTTTACGGCTCATCGAACCCTCGGCCGGGGAGGTCGTCTTCGACCAGGTGGACCTGAGGACGCTGTCCGATCGGGAGATGAGGCGCTACCGGCGCCGCCTGCAGATCGTGTTCCAGGACCCCTATTCGAGCCTGAACCCCCGACTGAGGGTGGAGGACATCATCGGAGAGGCCATCGACACTCACAAGCTGGCCCGTGGCGCCGACCGGCAGAAGCGGATCGCCGAACTGCTTGGCCGGGTGGGGCTCGACCCCGAGCAGGCTCGCCGCTTCCCCCATGAGTTTTCAGGCGGGCAGCGCCAGCGCATCGGCATCGCGCGGGCGCTGGCCGTCGAGCCTGACTTCATCGTTGCGGACGAGCCCGTCTCGGCCTTGGACGTCTCGGTTCAAGCGCAGGTGCTCAACCTGCTCCAGGATCTCCAGCAGAGCTTCGGCCTCACGATGCTGTTCATCGCGCATGATCTGTCGGTGGTCGAGTATCTCTGCGACGAGGTGGTGGTGATGTATCTCGGCCGTGTGATGGAGCGGGGGCCGAGCAGCTCGGTCTATGCCATGCCGCGCCATCCCTACACCCAGGCGCTCCTGTCCGCATCTCCCGTTCCGGACCCGAACGCCCGACGCAGCCGCGTCTTGCTGCAGGGGGATATTCCGAGCCCCTTGAATCCCCCGTCCGGCTGCGTCTTTCGCACCCGCTGCCCCTTCGCCGTTCCTCCTTGCGCCGACACCATCCCGCCGCTGGACCCGGTCGGCCTGGATCATGCGGCGGCATGTATTCGCAAGGACGATCCGGAGGTCCTGTCGAGTGCCCGCCGCCTGTAGCCGTCCGCAGCCGCATGTGCGGCTGTTCATCCAGTTGTTGGACGGCGCCAAGCATTGCTGCTCGGCTCTGCGACAGAATTCCAACCTATGCGGCTGCCTCGGGCGCAAGCCGCCCCTCGTGGATGGCGTGGCAGGCGACGCCCTCCAGCAGGAGCGGAATCTCTACACGGCAGCGCTCGTTCGCAAACGGGCACCGAGGATTGAAAGTACACCCTGTCGGAGGATTGATGGGGCTTGGAATCTCGCCTCTGACCGGGATGCGCTGGCGCCCCGTCATGCCCACGTCGGGCACCGCATCGAGCAGCATGCGGGTATAAGGATGCTTCGGATGCGCGAAGAGCTCCCTCCCCTCGGAAATCTCTACGATGCGGCCGAGATACATCACGCCGATCCGGCTCGCCATGTAGCGGACGACGGCGAGGTTGTGGCTGATGAACAGGTAGGTCAGCCCGAGGCGATCCTGAAGGTCGCGCATGAGATTCAGGATTTGCGCTTGCACGGACACGTCGAGAGCAGAGGTCGGCTCGTCGCAGACGATGAACTCGGCGTTGGACGCAAGTGCGCGGGCAATGGCAATGCGCTGCCTCTGGCCTCCCGAGAACTCGTGCGGATATTTTTTGCCATCGGCAGGATGGAGGCCGACAAACGACAGAAGTTCTCCAACCCTGTCAGCAATGTTCTTCTCACCCTCGATCAGGCGAAAAGCGCGGACTGGTTCGGCGACGATGCGGTCGACCTGCCAGCGGGCGTTGAGACTGGCATAGGGGTCCTGAAAGATCATCTGGATTCGACGCCTCAGGCGCTGGCGCTCGGCCGATGCCGCGCGGCTCGACATGGAAACGCCGTCGATGATGACCTCGCCGCTCGTCGGCGGCAACAGCCCGACGACCATGCGCGCCACCGTGGACTTGCCTGAACCGGACTCGCCGACAAGGGCAAAGGTTTCGCCTCTGGCGATCCCGAAAGAGACGCCATCCACCGCCTTCAGATATTGTTTCTCGCCGCCCTCCAGCATCCGATTGAGCCATGGCTTCGACACGTCGAACACACGGCGCAGATCATTGACTTCAACAAAAGGACGCTCTGTCACGCAACGACCTCCGACTGGACGGGAGTTTGATCATAGAGGTGGCAGGCGACCCGGTGCTCGCTGTGCTGAATAGGCTCGGGCCGTTCAACCCTGCAACGGTCGAAGGCGTAAGGACAGCGGGGATTGAAGGGGCAGCCAGGGGGAATTGCCGAAAGGCGCGGCATGGAGCCTGGGATCTGCACGAGGCGCTCGGCGTTGCTTTCCAGGGACGGGATCGCGCCCATGAGGCCTTCGGCATAGGGGTGAAGCGGATTCTGCACCACATCCCGCACTGGCCCGATCTCCGCAATCCGCCCTGCATACATGACCGCGACCCGATCCGCGGTTTCAGCGATGACCCCCATGTCGTGCGTGACCAGCATGATGGCTGTGCCGTGCTCCCGTCCCAGCCGCTTTAGGAGCGCGATGATCTGAGCCTGAACGGACACGTCAAGGGCCGTGGTGGGCTCGTCGGCGATAATGAGCTCGGGTTCGGCACAGAGGGCGAGAGCGATGACGACGCGCTGCCGCATGCCGCCCGAGAACTCGTGCGGATAGCTGTCGATCCGCTTCTCCGGCGCTGGAATGCCGACCTCCGCCAGAAGGTCTATTGCGCGCTTGCGGCCAGCCGATGCGGACAGATTGGTGTGCGTGCGGATCGTCTCGATCAGTTGCTCGCTGATCCGGTAGAGCGGGTTGAGGCTTGTCAGCGGGTCCTGGAAGATCATGCCGATGCGCTTGCCCCTCACCTTCCGCATCTCGTCGGGCGGAAGATTGTCGATGCGCGTCCCGGACAGGAGGATCTCGCCGCTGGCGATCCGCCCTGGTGGATCGAGGAGGCCGATGACGGCCGAGCCTGTGACCGATTTTCCCGCTCCGGATTCGCCCACGACGCCGAGAACCTCCCCCTTGCCGATATCGAAGGAGATGCCGTCGATCGCTCTGAGGATGCCGCGCCGCGTGACGAACTCGACGTGCAGATCACGGACGGAGAGGACGGGCTGAGACATGGATGCGCGCTCCTCCCTCACCGCAGCCTCGGATTCAGCGCATCGCGCAGCCAGTCACCCAGGAGGTTGATGGCAAGGACGAGCAGCGCCAGCGTGATGCCTGGAAAGGCTACGATCCACCACTCGCCCGAGAACAGGTAGTTGTTGCCGATGCGGATCATCGTGCCCAGGGATGGCATCGTTTCCGGCATTCCGGTGCCGAGGAACGATAGGGTCGCCTCGGTGATGATCGCAAGCGCCAGGTTGATGGTCGCGATGACGAGAACCGGGCCGAGCACGTTGGGGAGCACATGGCGGAACATGATAACGGAGGCGGGCAGGCCGATGAGCCGAGCAGCCGCGATGTAATCCTTGTTCTTCTCCACCATGACAGAGCCACGCACGGTTCGGGCATATTGCACCCAGAAGCTCAGCCCTATCGAGAAGACCAGCACGGAGAGCGTCGTCATCTCGTCGAGATGCCCCCCGAGGACCGACTTCACCACCCCGTCGATGAGAAGGGCGATCAGAATGGCCGGAAAGGTAAGCTGCACGTCGGCGATGCGCATGATGATCGCGTCGATCGCCCCACCGACATACCCGGCGATCAGGCCGAGCGCGATGCCGAGCGTGGCTGAAAAGGCGACGCCTAGGAATCCTACGGCGAGCGAGATCCGCAGGCCGTAGAGGATGGCCGAGAAGATGTCGCGCCCCTGCTCGTCCGTACCTAGCAGGAAGGGTGTCTGCCCCTCCGCCTCCCAGAGGGGCGGGAGCCGGCTGTTCATCAGTTCGAGTTGCGCGGGGTCGAAGGGGTTCTGCGGCGACAGCAACCCTGCGAGCACTGCGGCCCCGACGAAAAGCAGGGTGAGGAAAGCCGCAGCCATCGTGAGGCGGGAGCGCTTGAAGCTCGCCCAGACGTCGCTGTCGAGAAAGCGGCCGGCCCAGGTGGCTGGTTCCGGTTGGACCGAGGACACTGTTTGAGTGGCTTCCGTCAAGGTCTTCTCCTCAGGTCGGTTGCCGGATGGTGCTTCTCAGGCGAGGGTCGACCACGGTGTAGAGGATGTCGACCGCCAGATTGATGGCCACGAAGATCAGCGCCACCAGCATGAGGTAAGCGGCCATGATCGGGATATCGACGTTCTGCACGGCTTGAACGAACAGCAGCCCCATGCCGGGCCACTGGAACACAGTCTCCGTAATAATGGCGAAGGCGATTATCGAGCCGAACTGAAGGCCTACGATCGTGATGACCGGAACGAGAGTGTTCTTGAGCGCATGGCCGAAATGAATGGAGCGGGTGGTCAACCCCCTGGCCCGTGCGAACTTGATGTAGTCCGTGCGCATCACCTCAAGCATTTCTGCCCGGACGATGCGCATAATCAGCGTCATTTGGAACAGGCCGAGCGTGATGGACGGCATGATGAGCGCCTTCAGTCCCGATACGGTCAGGAGACCTGTCGACCACCAGCCGAGGCGCACCGTGTCGCCGCGACCGTAGGACGGCAGCCACCCGAGGGTGACGGCGAAGAGATAGATGAGCAGGATGCCGATCAGGAAGGTCGGGAGTGAGATGCCGATCAGCGAAATCGTCTGAAACACCTTCGCCAGAAAGCTGTCGCGCTTCAGCCCCGAATAGACGCCCATCAGGACGCCAAAGAGCGTTGCGAAGATCGTGGCGCAGATGGCGAGCTCCAGCGTTGCGGGCATTCGCTCGATCAACAGGTCAGACACGGGCTGGCGAAACTGGTAGGAAACCCCGAAATCACCCTGGGTCGCCCTGGCGAGATAGCGCGCGAATTGCAGCGGGACCGGATCGTCGAGACCGAGAGAGCGGCGGACCTGCTCGCGCTCCGCCGCAGGGGTGTCGAGGGAAACGATCTGGTTCACCGGATCGCCGGCGAACCGGAACATGGCGAAGGAGATGATTCCCACGGCCAGGAGAACGCCGATAGCCTGGAGGGCGCGTCGGAGCGTGAAAGCGAGCATGAGGGCTCCTTGACCGCGGCGCCTCGAGCGGGGATGCCCCGCTCGAAGCTTTGATGATTGTCCCGGACAGCAGCGGATCCGCGACCGGCGATCAGGTGCGCGCTACTCCTTCTGCGCCCAATAGAGCAGCACGGAGTTATCAGCGCGCTGGGGTAGCTTCACCTTGTTCGATACGCCCCACGCCAGCGCCTGCTGGTGCAGCGGAATGTAGCCGTATTCGTTGAAGGTGATCTGGAACGCCTCCTTGATCATCTGATCGCGCTTCTCCTTGTTGCTCTCGGCCAGGATCTTGTCGGTCAGTTCGTCATGCTGCTTGTTGCAGAAATTGCCGAGGTTGGATTCGCCGCGGGACGTTTGCGGGTTGTCGCGGCAGCCCTCGATGTCGTGCAGCACGTTGTGGGCGTCGAAGGTGCCGGGCGTCCAGCCGAGGAGATAGAACGAGGTATTGTAATTGCCCGACTTCAGGACCTTGGCGAAGTATTGTGCCTTCGGTTGAGCCATCAGGTTCACCTTGACGCCGGCGCGCGCCAGCATACCGACGACAGCCTGGCAGATCGCCTCGTCATTGACGTAGCGGTCGTTCGGACAGTCCATGCCGACCTCGAACCCGTTCGGATAGCCCGCATCGGCAAGAAGCTTCTTTGCGGCCTCGACATCGTATTTCGGGCGCTCGAAATCCTTCGAGTGCACGAAGAGCTGCGGCGCGATCATGAGTGCCGAGGGCGTCGCCATGCCGCGCATGACGCGGGACTTGATCGTCTCGATGTCGATCGCCTTGTAGAAGGCCTCGCGCACGCGCTTGTCTTTGAAGGGATTTTTTCCCTTCACGTTCGAGAACAAGAGCTCGTCGCGGGTCTGGTCGAAGCCGAGGAAGATGGTTCGCAGTTCGGGGCCGGCCAGCACCTTCGCGTTGGCGCTGCTGTTGACCCTCTGGGTGTCCTGCAGCGGCACGGGCTCGATCACGTCGACCTCGCCGGACAGGAGCGCGGCGACCCGGGTCGCGTCGGACGCGATAGGCGTGAACACGATCTCATCGAGATTGTGTTCGACCTTGCCCCACCATTCCTTGTTCGGCTTGAACACCGTCTTGACGCCGGGCTGATGGCTTTCGATCTTGAACGGGCCGGTGCCGTTGGCGTTCAGGGCGGAATAGCTCGGCGTCGTCGCCGCCGCCGGGGTGGGCGCAGCGGTGTTGTTCGCCTCCGCCCATTCCTTGTCCATGATGTACCAGGTGTCCCACTGGGCGTTCAGGATCGGGTTTGGGGATTTCAGCTTCACATCCAGGGTGTGATCGTCGATCTTCACGAGTTCGGCGCTGGTCGGAACGCGGGTCTGGAAGTTCGAGCCCTGGGCCCGGACCCGGTTGGCCGAGAAGATCACGTCATCGGCGGTGAATGGGTTACCGTTGTGGAACTTCACGCCCTTGCGCAGGAAGAACCGCCAGGTCAGGCCGTCCTCGCTGATCTCCCAGCGCTCGGCAAGAGCCGGCTCGATGGCCAGGTCCTTGCCGCGCCGGGTCAGGCCGTCGTAGACGTGCCCGAGATGGGCGTTCGTGGTGGTCTCGTTCAGGGTATAAGGATCGAGCGACTTCAGGTCGCCCTGATTCGCATAACGTAGGGTCACGGCCATCGCCGGCAACGCGGCACCCGTCAGGAGAACGGCGGCCGTGGCTGCGAGAATTTTGGAACGGAACGTCATAATGTTTCCTTCTCCTCTGGGATCCCGCGTCTTTGCGCGGTGTTCTGGTTGCCGGAAGCCAGCAAAGGCCGGGTTTCTTCCGTCCGGACAAAGTTAGGCAGGAAAGGGACCCAGGGTCCAGCCCCGACTTGAACAATCTTGATGGCCTTCAGGCGCAGAGCTCGCCGATGAGGCGGCGCAGCATGCCCTCCCCCTCCTCGAACTGGGCTTTCTCGATGTATTCGTCGGGCTGATGGGCCTGAGCAATGTCGCCGGGTCCACAGACCACGGTCGACCAGCCGAGCTTCTGGAAGATCCCGGCCTCCGTGCCGTAGGAGACCACGTGAGTTCCATTGTCGCCCGTCAGCCGACGCATCAGACCCTCGGCAGCGCCCTCCGCTTCGGGCCGAAGACCGGGAACCGTGGCAATTTGCTCGACCATGACGCCTGCCTCGGGAGCGACGGCCCTCATGCGCGGTCCGACGACCTCACGGATGTACGCCTCGTACCGTCTCACGTAATCGGCGGGGTCTTCCGCCGGGATAGTCCGGATGTCGCTGAAGAACCAAGCGGAGGACGAAACCACATTGGCGGCATTGCCGCCGGCCACCATGCCGCAGTGCAGCGTCGTGTACGGGGGCTCGAACGGGCTGTTCGGGGCTGCCCGGCGCCTATTCTCTTCCATCACATCCTCATGCCATGCGATGAGACGCGCCGCATTCATGACCGCACTGACGCCCTGGTCGATCCGGCTCGAATGCACGGCGTAGCCCGTCACCTGAGTTCGCAACTGAACGGAGGCCTTGTGGCCTGTCACGACTGCATGCCGCGTTGGCTCACCCACAATCACGGCCATGGGAGTTGGAATGGACTCAGCCATCTCCTGCACCATTGAGGGCGCTCCCCGGCAGGCGATCTCTTCGTCGTAGGACAGGGCGATGTGAACAGGTCGTTTCAGTGGCGCCTGAACGATTACCGGCACGAGCGCGAGAACGAGGGCGTCGAAGCCCTTCATGTCGGTCGTGCCCCGACCGTAGAGGCAACCGTTCTTTTCCGTCAGCGTCCACGGGTCACTGGACCAGGCCTGTCCCTCGACCGGCACGACGTCAGTGTGTCCGGACAGCACAATACCACCCTCGATCCGGGGCCCGATCGTGGCATAAAGGTTGGCCTTATCGCCCTCGGGACTCATGACCAGGCTGCTTTCGATCCCATGGCTTTGCAGCCAGTCGCGGCAGAAGTGGATGAGGTCGAGGTTGCTGCTTGTTGAGACGGTCGGGAAGGCGATCAGACGTGCGAGCATCTCGCGGGGCGATACGGACATAGGGTCAATCTCCTTGCGACCGACGCAACATCCGCTCCCGGCGATCACCTGGTCAAGCCGGATTTGTCGAGCGCAGGTCGGGAACCTCGGTTGACGGATCAGGATCGTCTCCACCATGATCCATGTCCCGTCATGGCTGCACCATGTCCGCCTGCCGCTTCTGCGTCCGAAGCCTCCCTGCCTCTGGCCTCTTGCTCTCAGGCCATCGGGTCTGGAGAACGACTTTTCGCCTCGGACCAGCTGGCGCTTGGCCGTAGCGGAGCTGGAGATATCGGAATGCAGACCCTGGCTATGCTCGATATAGTGGCCGCAATTCGCCGGAAGGCCGGCTCGCACCCGGACCATGTTTTCACGATGACAATCTCTCCGGCCGGCCTCGTCGGCTTCTCGGGAATGAATGCGAGCTACGCGGCAGCTTTCAAGCCGCCCTCCTCTGCGCGCTCGATCATGGAGATCAGCCGGCGTCTCGGCGGCATACCTCTTGAGATTGAAGGCATCGCTCCTGCTGAACGGAAATCCCCATGACCGCCTTCGATGTAACTTTGTTCGATGTGGAGGCCGCCCGCAGCCGAATTGCCGGACATGTGAGGCGCACTCCTGCGTACCGCAGCGCCGAGGCGTCGGAACGCCTTGGTCGGCCATGCGCCCTCAAGATGGAGGCGCTGCAGATTGGGGGATCCTTTAAGGCAAGAGGCGTCTTCAACAAGGTGTTGAGCCTGGGCGACGACGAGCGCCGGCGTGGCCTTGTCGCGGTGTCGGGGGGCAATCATGCCATCGCCGTGGCAAAGATAGCGGGCGCACTCGGCCTTGATGCTCTTGTGCTGATGCCGAAGGTGACACCCCGGCTCAACATCGAGTTGACAACGAAATTCGGCGCGCGGGTGGAACTCTGCGAAGATGCGACGGAGGCGTTTGCCAGAGCTGAATTTTATGAGCGCCAAGGCAGGGTCTTTATCCATCCCTATGACGATCCGGCGATGATTGCGGGGCACGGTACCCTTGCACTCGAATTCCTGGAGGATATTCCCGACCTGACCCATGTCTTCGTGTCGATCGGCGGCGGTGGCATGATGGCGGGTGTCTCGGCGGCGCTCAAGGCCAAACGACCGTCTCTCACGATATACGGCGTAGAGACAGTGGGAGCGCCGACCATGACGGAAGCGCTCAGGGCGGACAAGCCTGTCACGATCCGGCCGACGTCTCTTGCGAGGACCCTTGGAGCTCCATTTGCCACCCAGCGCACTTTATCGGCCGCAAAGCTCTTCCTGCAGGAGATTGTGCTCGTCGACGATCAGCCCGTCGTTGCCGATCTGAACTGGCTCCTCCAGACAGAAAAGCTTCTCTGCGAACCGGCTGGAGCATGCGTTCTGACCGCAGCCCAGCAGGTTGCGCCAACTTTGCCGGAGGGTTCCGTGATCGGTCTTGTGCTCTGCGGTTCCAATGTGTCGCTTGAGGATCTTGACGCGTGGAACCAGCAATTCAGCGCTGCTTAGCTTCGTAGGTCCAGACCCGATATTTCGAGGAGGTGAAGACATGCCAGAACACAATATCGAGACGGTCGCTCTGGGCCGAACCGGTCTAATGGTCTCAAGACTATGTTTCGGAACCTCAGGGCTCGGAGACATGCCCGATACCTATGGCTACGCAGTCGATGAAGGCAGGGCAAAGGAGACAATCCGGGCGATCTTCGCCGGTCCGGTGAATTTCATCGACACGTCCCGCAACTACGGGCTCGGGCGCAGCGAGGAACGGATCGGCTCGATAATCCGAGAGCGCGGCGGACTCCCTGATGGGTTCGTCCTGTCGACAAAGCTGGACCGTGATCCTGAGACGGGCCGGTTCGATGCGGCTCAGGCCCGCCGCTCCCTCGAGGAGAGCCTCGCAGCGCTAGGATTGGAGCGGGTCGATCTGCTGCACCTTCATGATCCTGAACACGCCGCCTCTCTGGACGAGGTCGTCGGCCCGGATGGCGCTCTTCGCGAGTTGTTCAGGATGCGGGATGAAGGCTTGGCGACGGCCGTCGGGCTCGCCGCTGGTCGGGTTGAAATCATGATGCCGCTCCTGCGGGACTGGGATTTCGACGCGCTCATCACCCACAACCGCTACACCCTCGTCAACCGGAACGCGGAGCCCATGATCGACCTCGCATGTGCAAAAGGGATCGCAGTGCTGAATGCTGCGCCTTACGGCAGCGGCATCCTTGCCAAGGGCTCGGACCAGTATGGCAGGTACGCCTATCAGGACGCCACCAGCGATGTGCTCGCGCCCATCCACCACGTTGAGGCCATCTGCCGCCGGCACAATGTCCCTCTCGGCGCTGTTGCCCTGCAATTCTCCTTGAGGGACAAACGGATCACCTCGACAATCTGCGGAATCACTCGGCCGGACCGCATCGCGCAGACCGTCGAATGGGCGCGGTGGCCCATTCCGGATGCTGTCTGGAGTGATTTGTCATCCGTACCGTTCACAACCGATGACCCGGAAGCGACCCGCAACTACAAGCTTGGGTGAATGGCTTGTCAGGCACAGCGTTCCGTACGTCCGGTTCGCGATGAGCCTCTGGCTTTCTGAGTTATCGTAGCTTTTCGGATCGGCTAAGTCGTAGTGTGAGAAGCTGAAGCAGACGCTGAGATCCATAGGCGCATGGTCACAACAGATCCCGTGGCACCTCGCCTGGATCATCGGTTGGGAGTTCATCCAGGGCATTCAAGATCACCTCCTCGTTCCTCAACGAGGCCATTGCCCGCCTTTGGGGAAACCCTATGTCCGTAATTCGGCCCGTGTCGCCCGAACCTGCCCATATTTTGAAGCGCACGTGCCACGACGGCAGCGCCCGAGAGGATTTACGCGATGGCTATGAACGAGAAGCCTGTCTGGTTCATCACTGGCTGCTCCACGGGTTTCGGCCGGGAGCTTGGCCAACTCGTGCTCCGCCGGGGTTGGCAGGCCGTCGTGACGGCTCGCGATGTCGCCCGCGTTCAGGATCTGACTGAAGGGCACGAGGAGCGGGCCCTGGCCCTTTCGCTGGACGTGACGAGGACCGACCAGATTCAGGCCGCCGTCAAACAGGCGGAGGAGCGCTTCGGGGCCATCGACGTGCTCGTCAACAACGCTGGCTACGGCTACCAGTCCTCCATTGAGGAAGGCGTCGATGCCGAGATCCGCGCCCAATTCGATGCGAACGTGTTCGGCCTCGCCGCCATGATCCGGGCCGTGCTGCCCGGCATGCGTGCACGGCGGCGCGGGCATATCATCAACCTGTCGTCACAGGCAGGCTTCATCGGTTTTGAAGGCTCCGGCTATTACGCTGCCACCAAGCATGCCGTGGAAGGCCTGTCCGACTCGCTCTCCAGGGAAGTTGCGCCGCTGGGGATCAAGGTCACCTGCGTGGAGCCGGGTCCGTTCCGCACCGATTGGGCGGGACGCTCCCTGAAGCAGACGCGCCCCTCCATTGCCGATTATCAGAACACGGTCGGCGCCCGTCTCGAACTGACGGCGAACTACAGCGGAAAGCAACCCGGTGATCCGATCCGCGCGGCCGAAGCTATGATCAGGATCGTAGAAGCGGAAAATCCGCCCAAGCACCTCGTCCTCGGGAGCATCGCGCTCGACGGCGTGCGCAACAAGCTGAAGGAGACGCTGGCCGAAGTCGAGGCTTGGGCGGACACGAGCCGTAGCGCGGACTACCCGGACGATCAACGTTAGCGGCGGCAGGGCCGCTCGGCCCGCCGATGCAGCGCAGACAATAGGCAGTTATCGTCGGGATCTGGCGAAGCATTCAGGGCGGTAGGTAAGTCGCCGCTCCCCGGGCGGGGCAGCTATTTTGCTGCACCGGTTCGAATGACTTCCGACCATCATGGAATAACGTTCGAAGGGCTCTGCGCCAGGATGGTGAACACGGCTGATGCGAGTATCGTCGCGGCAGCCGAGCCAAGCAGGATCGAACCCACAGGCACACGACGGCTCAGCCACGTGAGCCGCGCAGCTTCGCGGCGCTCCAAGCGGCTCCCGACCCCGAACTCTGGCATGTCAGCCTCCACTGCCAACCAATCATCCTTCAGGTACACGTCGATGTGGAGATTGGATGCAGCCGGCAACAGGCAGAAATGGGCAAAGCCGAGACAGCGCGCCAGCGAAGGTCGGACGAGACTATTTGCGGGCAGCCATGAGGTCGTGCGTCAGGACGGTCAGCTTGCCGATCAGCGACGCGGTGTCTCCGTGAGCACAGGACCACTGGGTGGCAACTGCCGATCCGTCCGCTGAAACCGATACCACCGCAAGCGAGCGCAGTTTGCCGGCACGGGCCAGCTTCAAATGCTCCTGGAGCAGATCGATCATCGAAGCCGTCTCCGCGTCGATGGGTGATGCCGCAACAGGTCGAAGCCTGGTGACTGACCCGCGACGCTTTTCCTGGTTCTCGCTCATCTACAAAGGGCTCCCATGTGTTTGTTCGTGGGCTCTGGCTGAACCTTCTGACGAACTGCACGATGCGTGATACAGATGAACCGACCCTCAACGCCAGTCCTCTTGAGCAGAAACTGCTCCCCTGTCTCAATTCCACAACAGAAAACCGTTAAGCTTGGCAAGACCGCAGAGGTGAAGGCGTCAAGCTAAGCCGGATTTCAGGCTGGTCCGCCCAACTAAAGGGAGTGTCCGTCCCGCCACGCGAGGAATGATCGACAAGCTGAGCAATTCCGCATTATCCAATTCATAGCGGCAGATGACGGTAACCATTGGTCGAGCAAGCCAAGGATACCCTCCCGACTCTTCATGTCCGAAAGCTGAAGGCAGCACCTGACGCCCAAGCCCTAATGGTCCAGGTCGTCTTGTCTCTTGGAGCGAGCTACTGAACCGATGGAGCTCTAGGACCATGTAGGGACTGGGTGAAGTCCGAGAACCAGTCGACAATCTTGAGCGGTTCACTTCCTCTTTTTAATCGTGCGCTCAGATGCCGTTGCTCTTCAAGCTTCTGCTGACGCTCAGCCCATTCGTTCACCGCACCTAAAACCCGCCCGAAGTAAGCGGCTGGAGCGCCCGCGCCTGCCAGAGCGGGTCCGGTCGCTTCCCGGCGACGGCCCATCCAGATCCCAAGCACCCGCTGCTCGCTCCACCCGATGAACCAGGCATCGGTATTCCCCGTCGACGTGCCAGTCTTCCCGTATGCTGGCCAGTGCTTCAACCGAGCAGCCTGTCCAGTTCCGGTTCGAACGACTTCGCGAAGTACGGTTTGCGGCAGCTCGATGCACCTTTCAGGGATGACCCTCGTCCTCGTGATCGTCAGGAAGTCAGCCCGAACTCGGCCACGTCCGTCAACCACCGCCAGCACGCCCGACGGGACCACCCGGTATCCGCCGTTGGCCACCGCCGCATAGGCCGCTGTCATCGTGATGACATTGGTGGAATAGGAACCAAGGATGGAACTCAGATCATCCGCGGAACCGGAATCGATTCCAATGCGGTCACTCACCTTGGCGATTTTGTCCGGACCGATCTCTTGCGCAAGCCGCACCGCTGCTGCATTGCGAGAAAAGGCAAAAGCCTCCTTCAGGGTTGTTTGCCCACGATATCCAAGGGTTCCGTTCGAAGGCCAGCTTCCTCTCACAGGTTGGTCGATCACTCGGCTCTCGGGGGTCTTGCCGGCCTCGCAAGCAGCAATGAGCAAAGGCAGCTTGGCTGTCGAGCCGGCCTGGACACTGGCTTTCACCGCGTTGTTGAACTGCCGCTGCGACCAGTCGGCGGAGCCGACCATCGCCTGCACCCGTCCGTTCGGTGCCATCATGACCGCTCCAGCGTCATATTCGGGCGGAACAGAACCATCCTCGACGAGATCGCCAAGATGCTTCTCGGCCAAGTGTTGGAACCTGGTGTTCAAGGTCACGAAAAAGCGAACCGTCTCCCCCGGCTGTACGTACTTCTCCCCCCAGGTCTGCACCACCCACTCCGTAAAGGCTTGGGATTGGACCTTGAACTCCGGAAGCATCCCGGGGCGGATCCCAGCCTGCGCAGCCCGGTGGCGTTCCTTATCGGTGATCTTGCCCTGCTCCTCCATGAGCCGGAGAACGAGAAGCGCTCGTTCATGGGCGCGGTCACGCGTTTGCTCCCTCAGCGGATTGAGACGGGCTGGAGCCTTGACCATGCCGGCCAGCAAAGCTGCCTCGTAGAGCGTCAGGTCTTTCGGCTCCTTGCGGAAGTAGTGACGGCTGGCACGGTAGAGCCCCACAACATCACGCCCGCCGAACTCGATCTGGTTGAGGTAGGCGGCAAGGATTTCATCTTTTCCCACGGCTTCGTTGAAAGACCCTGCGTGCCAGAACTCAGCTCCTTTGCGCTCAAGGCGGCTGAGCGCGTCACTTCCCCGCAGATCGTGGAACACCAGGTTCTTGAGCAGTTGCATCGGGATCGTGCTCCCGCCTCGGGAGAGTCCACCCTTAAGGACCGACAGCAGCGAGACGACATCGACCCCGCTATGGTCGAAGTAGCGCTTGTCCTCCGTGGCGACGATGGCTTTCTTCATCACCTCCGGGATCTCCGCCGGCGATAAGACAACGGGGCACCGGCAGTACGAGTCCCATCCCGTCGCGGTCCTGGTGACCATGACCTGTGGCGAGGCAACAAGGAGACGGAGAGATTTCGGCTGGAGATCCCAGAAGTAGACGGGATCAGCTGCTTGTACGGTGGCGACCTGTGATATGACGGCGAACAGGAGAGCAGTGCCGAAGGCCAGGACGCGGGTCATTTCAGGCTCTTTATGCTCCGAACGATTCGGCGCGAAGGCGCTCAGCAGACGTGAGAACTATGGCCAAATATGGTATGAGGTTACAGTCAAGCTGTTCTAGGACCCCTCGTCGCTTGTTTCTGCGCCGGCGCTGACCGGACGAACTGGGCACTACCGGTCCATTGCCGCTTTAGGTAACGATGTAATAGTTGAACGAAGTACCCTGGAGGTCCGCTTGCCCCTCAGGCGCCGAACTCACATCGGAGAACGTTCCCTATTCCGCCGGAGGAGCGCCCTCGATGTCCACAACCTTCGGACTCCTGATCCGCAGGACATGACGGCGAGTGTGATCGGCGTCGCACCGCTGCTGTGCTTTGCCCGGGGACCGGGCGTATGATCAATGGGCAAAGCCAGTCGGAGCGCGAAAGGCCGGAATGCATGAACTCGCGAACAGGCAGGTTGGTCTGTATCGGCGGCGCCACCGTCGACTGGACGTACCGCACGAAGGATCCAGTCCATCTGAGAACCTCCAACCCCGCAACGTCGGAGCGCTCCTTCGGCGGGGTGGCTCGTAACGTAGCGGAGAACATCGCTCGGCTTGGAGCGCACTCCTCCCTGATCTCGATGCTCGGTCAGGACGAGAACGGCCGCGCCATTCGTGAGAGCCTCAATCGCCTGGATATCGACACACGGCACATTGGAATATCGGCCGACCACGCGACCGCAGAATATGTGGCTGTGCTTCAGCCCAATGGAGATCTTGTCCTTGGACTGGCCGATATGGCGATCTTCGATGCTTTGACTCCAACCCTTCTGAAGGAGGTTTGGCCGGATGTGTCCGCATCCTGGATCTTTGCCGACTGCAACCTTCCAGCCCAGACCGTGCATGAACTCGTCGACCTGGCGCGTCGACATTCCACGATGGTGGCAATCGATGCTGTCTCGGTCCTGAAAGTCATGCGATTGCCGCGGGACCTGAACGGCATCGGGATCCTTTTTCTCAACCTGGACGAGGCGCGAGCCTTCTTGAGGCGCTCCAGCATCCTTCCGGACGAGGCTGCTGGGACGCTTCTCGATTGCGGCGCAGCGCGCGTTATCCTGACTCTCGGCGAAGGCGGCCTGATTGCCGCGGATCGCTCCGGGCTCACCAGGCTCAGCGCCATGGCCGTTCAGGTCGTCGATGCGACAGGCGCAGGGGACGCTCTCATTGCAGGAACCCTTGTCACCCTGATGAACGGCTCCTCCCTAGCCGATGCTGCGCGGAGGGGTACAGCGGCGGCAGCGCTGACCTTGGAGAGCGCCGGCAGCGTTCGGCCCGATCTGTCACTTTCATTGCTTCGGTCCGCTCTGGAGCGGAGTTCCAACCAGCCCTTTGAAAGGGGAATCTCATGATGCGGGAGGCGGTCGGCCGTTTCATCGATGTCGCTCCCGAGGTGCGATCTGCCCTGGAACAGGGCCGGGCGATCGTGGCACTCGAATCGACGATCATTACCCACGGTATGCCCCATCCTCAGAACGTGGCCACGGCCCGAGAGGTTGAAGCCGTCGTGCGGGCGAATGGGGCCGTGCCGGCGACGATTGCGATCCTCGGCGGGCGGATCAAGATTGGCCTCTCGGGCGAGGAACTCGACATGCTCGGCACTATGAGTGACGTGATGAAGCTCAGCCGGGCCGACCTTCCTTACGCCGTCACGGCGAAGCGGCATGGGTCGACGACGGTCGCCGCGACCATGATCTGCGCTCATCTCGCCGGGGTGCGCGTTTTCGCTACCGGCGGGATCGGCGGCGTTCACCAAGGCGTGGAGTCCACCATGGACATTTCGGCTGATCTCGACGAGCTGGCACGAACCCCGGTGGCAGTGGTGTGCGCGGGCGCCAAGGCCATCCTCGATCTGCCTCGAACCCTCGAGTACCTTGAGACCCGTGGCGTACCTGTGGTTGGATACCAGACCGATCACTTCCCCGCCTTCTGGAGCCGGAAGAGCGAGTTGCCTGCTCCTATTCGGCTCGACACTCCCGAGGCCATCGCCGATCTCATCCATGCCAAAGAGGCGCTTGGCCTTGGAGGGGGCATTCTCGTCGCCAACCCTGTCCCGAGCAGCGATGAGATTCCTGCCGAGGAGATGAAAGGCTTCATCGACGAGGCGATCGCCGAGGCGGGACGGCGGGGCGTTGTGGGGAAGACCGTGACGCCTTTCCTGCTGTCGTTCCTGTTCGAGAGTACGGGCGGCCGCAGTCTGGCCACCAACATTGCCCTGGTTAAGAACAACGCTGCGCTGGCAGCCCGTCTTGCTGCGTCCGTCACCCGGCCTGCAGGCTGACGGCTGCTCACGCGCTTGAGGAAGCAGGAGAGCCAATCCCATGGATGGCCGGGAATGACTTTCGTCCTCAGACGCTAAAGAGGATGGCTGCATGGTTGCAGGTGAACGAGGGGAGATAGCGCCCCCCCGCTCCTCGTTTAAGAGATCAGGCAGCTCTGCTGATCAGAACACCCAAACTCGTCCAAGGTACGCCCCACACCAAAACACGACGTCGGGAAATCCCGCCGCGTGCCGCTTCGCTTTGAGAAGCCTGACCATGTTCTGTCCCGGGAGACCGTTCCGAGGTCAGCGGGCCATAAAGGCCCAGGCAATCCGGGAGCCTCCCAGTCCCCCGAAACTTTGCCGCTCACCCCCAAAACCCGCGTTCAGCCGAAGGCAGGCGGGCAAGGCGTCCAGGCGAGGAGGCTCATCCTGGAGAGTTGATGTTGCCGCTGCGACGTTCTAGCAGTCTGGAGCGCGACTTTGGGTTCCGGCTTCGGCAACTTCCAGGAGAGAAATGCTTGGCGCTGCGTCATCCGATCCAGCATCCAGCCCGGCTGGTGCCGCTGGCCTTCCTGATTGCCGTAGCTGTGGGCACATCCCTGCTGCTGCTGCCGATTGCCCGCGCCGGCCCGGGCGGGGCCCCGCTGCTGATCGCCCTGTTCACCGCCACCTCAGCCATCTGCGTCACCGGACTTGCGGTCGTGGACGTCTCCACCTACTGGTCCGGGTTCGGGCAGGCCGTGATCCTGGCCCTGTTCCAGGTCGGGGGCTTCGGGATCATGAGCGGCGCCACCCTCCTCGCGCTTCTCGTGACCCGACGCCTGGGGCTGGCCACCCGCCTGATCGCGCAGGCGGAGACCCGCAGCGTGGCGCTGGGGGACGTGGCCGCAGTGCTGCGCCTGATCCTCGTCGTCACCATCGGGGTCGAGGCGCTCCTTGCGGCCATCCTGATCCCGCACCTGCGGTTCACCTACCATGAGCCCTGGGGACAGGCGGTCTGGCATGGCGTGTTCCACGCCGTTTCGGCCTTCAATAACGCGGGTCTGTCGACCTACCCGGACAGCCTGGTGCGGTTTGCAGCCGATCCGTTGATCCTGGTGCCGATCATGGTGGGGGTCGTCGTCGGCGGCCTTGGGATCCCTGTTCTTCACGAACTCCGCCAGAAGCCGAACAACCCGGCCCGCTGGTCCATTCACACCAAGCTTACGCTTCTCGGGACGGCCATTCTGCTGTTTGGAGGCTTTGCTGCCGTCCTGGCCTTCGAGTGGGGAAACCCGACGACCCTTGGACCGCATGGCCCAGCCGGCAAGCTGCTCGGCGCGATGTTCTACTCCGCCATGACCCGGTCCGGCGGCTTCAACGCCTTCGACATGGGACAGATGCAGCCGGAGACGCTGACCGTCAGCTACGTTCTCATGCTGATCGGCGGAGGCAGCGCCGGAACCGCCGGCGGCATCAGAGTGACCACCTTCCTCCTCCTCGGGTTCGTGGTCCTGGCGGAGGTTCGCGGGGAGCCCGACACCACCGTTTTCCGGCGGCGCATCGCCCTTGACGTCCAGCGTCAAGCCCTGACCATTGTCCTGCTGGCCGTTGGGTCTGTCGCCGTGGGAACCCTGATCCTCCTGAGCGTGACCGATTTTGCCCTAGAGGATATCCTGTTTGAGGCAATCTCGGCCTTTGCTACTGTCGGTCTCTCAACCGGAATTACGCCGGATCTGCCGCCCCTCGGCCAGTTCGTCGTGACTGTGCTCATGTACATGGGGCGCGTGGGAACAATCACCCTGGCCACGGCGCTTGCTCTACGGAGCAAGCAGCGGCCCTACCGCTACCCGGAGGAGCGCCCCATTGTCGGCTAATTCCAGAACCCCCCGCAGCGATGGGGTCGTCGTGATCGGCCTCGGCCGCTTCGGCAGTGCCGTGGCCAACTCGCTCGTCCGCCTCGGCCACGAGGTCCTCGGCATCGACGAAAGCGCTGAAATCGTCCAGCAATGGTCGGATCGGCTCACCCATGTGGTCCAGGCGGACTCGACCAACGGCGACACCCTCCACCGCCTGGGCGTGCACGAGTTCGGCCGGGCGGTGGTGGGCATCGGCACGGATATCGAGGCGAGCGTGCTGACCGTGCTGGCCTTGTCCGAACTCGGGATCCCGGACGTCTGGGCAAAGGCGTTGAGCGACAAGCACGGGCGCATCCTGGAGCGCACCGGCGCTCACCATGTGGTCTATCCCGAGGCTGCCATGGGCGAGCGCGTCGCGCATCTGGTGACCGGCAAGATGATCGACTTCATCGAGTTCGATGACGGTTTCGCGATCGTCAAGACGAAAGCGCCCCAGGAGGCGACCGGCAGGACGCTGGCGGAATCCGCCCTGCGGAGCAGGTACGGCGTCACGGTGGTGGGGGTCAAGCGCCCGAGAACGGACTTCACCTATGCGCGGCCGGAGACCCTGTTGGAGACAGGCGATCTCCTCATCGTGTCCGGACCGACCAAGCTTGTGGAGCAGTTCGCCGCCCTCACCTGACGGCTGCCCGGACCTGACCGCGAGGCCACAGCCTGACGGGGCTGCTTGGCTCGACGGTCCCCTGGCTAATAACGAGCACAAACTCATCGCCCGACCCAACTGCAGGAATACCCATTCGCAGGCCCTTGCCCCTACCTCCACAATCCTTGCGAAGCTGTTTCGACTGGAATTTCCGCTGTTCCAAGACATTCATCCCAAGTGTTCGTGCGCCGGATTCGCCCTGGCGTTTGGGATCTCTCTTGAAGCTTGCGTCCTCCAACACAAGTTGCGGCAACAGATCAACGGACCTCGTTCATGTAGCGGTACCGATCCGTGATCGCCCGGCTGGTTGCGATAACGACGGGTAGGCCGGCTTGGTCATAGGCGACCTCCTCAATGACGAGAATGGGAGCCGGGGGCTTCACCTGGAGCAGTTCGGCGTCCTCCTCCGTCGCCAGATCGGCCAGTACGCTCTCCCGGATCGAAGAAACGCGAATGCCGTATTGCTCTAGGAGATACCGGTAGAGAAGCTCCGGAACGGCGCTGAATGGGAACTCGGGCACCCGCTGCTCCTCGAGCACCATGCGCTGGTGCATGACAGCCCGTCCGGCGACACTCCGCAGCCTGTGGAGGCGGATGACCGCCGATCCCGGTCTGGCTTGGAGGAGGTCCTGCTCGGCTTTTGTGATCTCGCCCTGCCCGACGCTCAGGACCCGCGGGGTCGAGCGCAGCAGATCCCCCTCCTCCCCATGGAGCCGGAAGTACTGGAAGAACAACCGGAGGGAGTGATGTGGGCTTCTTCCTGTCACCACCGTGCCGGTCTTCGGCCGGCGCATGAGAAGACCCTCGGCCGTGAGGTCCGCCAGCGCCCGCCGCACGGTGCCCACCGCAACACCGAAATCGCGCGCCAGTTGGTTTTCGCCCGGCAGGATTGTTCTGGGCGCCCAGTGACCCAGGAGGATCCGCTCGGAAATCTGCCGCTTCAGCTGCTCATAAAGCGGAACCGGCCGGGTGCCGTCCCGCCTTATGGCCACGCCGTCGGCTTGGCCATCGCCCTGCGCCTGACCTGCGGGCACATTGGTCTCCATCATTGCCTCCCCCTTGGACAGTTTCCGTGTTGACAAGCCCTGGACCTCCGGTGCTAGCTATTTCTATAGAGAAATACCCGAGCGTCAAAAGCAGATGATTTCTCAAGGTTCACATCGTCCGGAACAGCCCAGGCTGTCCAGAGCGCTCGAGGCGCTCCGGTCGGACGAGGGCGGTGTTCTCGAGGATCTGGGGAGATTGATCGCAAGCGACACGTCGTTTCCTCCGGGGGCGGGATATTCCGCCTTCGCGGATCTCGTGGAGGCCATGGTCGCGCCCATGGGCTTCGAGTCCCGCCGCGTGATTGTGCCCCAGGACCTATGGGATGCCGGCGACGGTGGGGCCTCTGGCGAGCGCGTCAACGTGCTTTGCGCCCGGCGAACCGGACGGCCGGTCTGCAGCCTATACTTCCATGTGGACGTGGTGCCGCCCGGCCCAGGCTGGAAACGCCTTCCATTGAACCTGACAGTTGAAGGACGCACCCTCTATGGCCGCGGCACAGCGGACATGAAGGGCACGATTGCGGCCTCTCTTGCGGCCCTCAGAGCAGCGGATCGTGTTGGCCTTCCTCTGGCGTTCGATCCTGTCCTTCTGTTCTGCACCGACGAGGAAGGTGGGCTTTATCCCGGCATCCGCTATCTCGCGGAGCAAAATCTCGTCGAAGGTCACCTCCTCAACTTCAACGGCGGGGCAGCGCCACGGATCTGGGCCGGCTGCTTCGGAAGCCTCGACCTGCTTGTGGAGGTGGAGGGCCGGGCGGCGCATTCCGGCGATCCCGGCAACGGCATCAACGCGATCGAGGCGGCGCTTCCCCTGCTCAACGCTCTGCAGGACCTCAAGCAAAGGGTGGAGACCAGGCGATCGGCCATGCCGAGCCCACCGCATTTCGAGGGACGGCCTCTGACCTCGCGCCTCAACATCACGGCCGCGCATGGGGGCGCCAAGGGCTCGTCGCTGCCGGGCCTCTTCGCCCTTACGGTCAACCGCCGCTACGCGCCGGAAGAGACGTTCGAGGACGTGCTGCGTGAGCTGGAGACCACCATTGCCGACGCCCTGGAAAACTCGGGCGCGTTGGGCTTCTCATCCCGGATCGTCGGCCATCTTGCCCCGGTGTCCGATCCTGTCGGCCCTCATTGGCCCCGGTGGCAGGCTGCTCTCTCGGAAGGGTTTGGCTGGGCACCCGAGGCGTTCCAGGCCTGGGGATCCTCCACCTCCTCCGACATGGGCTGGGTGCAGCGGGCCGGCATCAGGGAGATCCTGCTGGGCGGCTTGAGCCGCCCGGGATGCGGAGCCCATGGGGCCGACGAGCACACTTCCCTCGATGACGTGCTGGCGCTTGCCCACAGCATCCTTCTCTACTTTGCCGAAGACTTCCAAAACACCATGTCCCCAATGCAAACCCAAAGGGAACCCCATGAGTAATCACCTGAAGTTCGACCGTCGTCAGTTCCTGGCCGGAACCGCCTTGGGCGCCGCCACCCTGGCAAGCACCGCCGGCTGGCCCGGAATGGCCCTGGCCCAGGCCCGCAGCGGCGGCGTGCTGCGGGTCAGCACGGACCAGGCCCCCTCGAAACTCAACCCTCTGCTGCACCGGGTGAACCCGGAATACGTTCTCGGCGAACTCCTCTACAGCGGCCTGACCCGCCTCGGCCCCGAGATGCAGCCTGAACCTGACCTGGCAGAGTCGTGGACATCGAACCAGGAGCTCAACGAGTGGACGTTCAAGCTCCGCCCCAATGTGACCTTCCACGACGGCTCGAAGCTCACGGCCCGGGATGTGGTCGCCAGCTTCGAGGCGATGCTCGATCCGAAGACCGGTTCCGCCGCGCGGACGAACATCGGCCCGATCGCCCGTGTTGCCGCTGCGGACGATGCCACCGTCGTGTTCACCCTCAAAGGCGCCTACGCCGACCTGCCGGTGGCGCTGGCCTATACCAATGCGAAGATCGTGCCGGCCGCCATCGTAGCCGGCGACATGGCGCGCCTGGATCGCGAGGCGATCGGAACCGGCCCCTTCAAGCTCGTCTCCTACGAGCCTGCCCGACTGACCGTCGTCGAGCGCAACCCGAACTATTTCGTCAAGGACCGCCCCCGTCTCGACCGCATCGAGCTCGTGGTCTATCCGGACCCGACGGCGGAGGCCTCTGCGCTGATCGCCGGCGACACGGACCTGATGCTGCAGGTCTCCCCGGCCGATTACAAGCGCGTGAGCGGCGCGTCCGGCGTGAAGGGCTTCCGGACGCCGTCCGGCCAGTTCCTCAACGTCATCCTGGGCTGCAACCAGAAGCCGTTCGACGATGTCCGGGTCCGCAAGGCGCTGGCGCTGGCCGTCGACCGCGAGGCGATGGTGGAGCTGGTGGCGGAAGGTCTGGGCACTCCCGGCAACGATACCCCCATCAACCGCGCCTACCGCTTCCATCAGGAGCTTCCCATGCGGGCGGCGAATATCGCGCAGGCAAAGAAGCTCCTCGCCGAAGCGGGATATCCGAACGGTCTCAGCCTGACCCTTGTGGCCTCGGACCGGCCGTCGACCCGGACCCAGCTTGGCGTCGCCCTGCGTGAGCTTGCCAAGCCCGCCGGGTTCAACATTGAAGTCCAGACTATGCCTCACGCCACCTACCTCGATCAGGTCTGGACCAAAGGGGCGTTCTATGTCGGCTTCTACAACATGCAGCCGACCGCGGACGGCATCTTCTCGCTGCTCTACACCTCGGATGCGGCATGGAACGAGACGAAGTGGAACAACAAGGAGTTCGACCGGCTGATCGCGGAAGCCCGCAGCACCGCCGACGAGGCCAGGCGTCGGGGTCTCTACGCAGAGGCGCAAAAGCTGATGCACGAAGAGGTGCCGACAGTCATTCCGGTGTTCTTCGATCTCCTGTCGGCCCAGCGCGACTATGTCCAGGGCTACCAGCTTCATCCGCGCGGCGCCGTCTACCGTCTCGACTACGTGTCCATGAGCGACAAGGCGCCCAAGCGCGGCTGACCCGAACCCGCTGACCAGGAACCAACGTGTCCATCAACTATCTCCTGAAGAGGATCATGACGATCCTCTTCACCCTGTTCGTCGTCTCGCTCATTGTCTTCGGGATCACCCAGGTCCTCCCGGGCGATGCGGCCGTCATGCTGCTGGGGGAAAACGCCACCGCCGCACAGCTTGCGGCCGTCAGGGAGAGATTGGGCCTCAACGCTTCGCTTGCAACCCAGTATCTGCACTGGCTGGCGGGCGTGCTCCAGGGTGACTTTGGAACCTCGCTTCGGACCGGCCTGCCGGTGACCGAGATGATGTTTCCGGCCCTCGGCCGTTCGCTCCTCCTGGCCCTGCTCTCGATCGGCCTCATGCTCGTCATCGCGATCCCGCTCGGCATCCTCGCGGCCTTGCGCCGGGGCGGCGCGACCGATCTCGGCGTCAGCCTTGTGTCCTATGTCGGCGTCTCCCTGCCGGAGTTCGTGACGGCCACCCTTGTCCTGATCACGCTCGCCAACCCGGCCTTCGGGCTCTTCCCGGCCACCGGGTACGTGCCGCTCAGCGAAAATTTCTGGCGAGGCGTCCATCACCTTGTCTTACCTGTGCTGACGGTGTCCATCATCCTGATCGCCCATGTCATGCGTATGGTGCGCTCAGAACTCGTGGATGTGCTCCACACGGATTATGTGCGGGCCGCACGGCTCAAGGGATTGTCGCCACGGCGCGTCCTCTTCCGTCACGCCCTGCGCAATGCCCTGCTTCCCACGATCACCATCGTCGCGCTGGACGTCGGCTATCTGCTCGGCGGCATCATCGTGGTGGAGGAGATCTTCGCTTTCCCCGGGATCGGCCGGGAACTCATCGTCGCCATCAACGCCCGCGACCTGCCCGCCATCCAGGCCGGCGCCCTGATCATGGCTGCGACCTACGCGCTGTCGAACTTCATGGCCGACCTCGCCTACGCGGCCCTCGACAAGAGGATCCAGTATGCCTGACGCTCTGCGCCGTCTGCTCGGCACGCCTCAGGGGCAACTCGGCAGCCTGATCGTGCTCTTTGCCGTCCTGCTCGCGGTTCTCGGTCCGGCCCTCGCCCCCTATAATCCGGAGCAGTTCCACATTACGGCGCGGTTCCAGGGGCCGAGCTCCCGGTTCTGGCTCGGCACCGACCAGTTCGGCCGCGACCTCCTGAGCAGGGTCATGATGGGCGCGCGCTCGACCCTGACGCTCGCCCTCCTCGCAACGGTGATCGGCACCGGCCTCGGCGCTGTCATCGGCACGTTGTCGGCCTTCCTCGGAGGGCGTGCCGACGAGGCCATCATGAGGACCGTCGATGCCGTCATGGCGATTCCAGGCCTTTTGTTCGCTCTGCTGATCGTGACCTCGCTTGGGGCGAATGCGTTCAATGCGCTCATCGCCATCGGCATTGCGTTCGCGCCCAGCATGGTCCGCATCACCCGCTCCGTGGCGCTTGCGGTTCGCAACCAGGACTACGTGAAGGCTGCCATTGCCCGTGGGGAATCGGGCCGCTTCATCGTGGTCCGCGAGATGCTGCCCAATGTGATCGCCCCCATCGTGGTCGAAACCACGATCCGCGTGTCCTTCGCCGTCATGACGCTTGCCACGTTGAGCTTTCTTGGGTTAGGCGCCCAGCCGCCGTCCTCCGAATGGGGCCTCATGGTATCCGAGGCGCGCTCCTATCTCTTCCGCAATCCCTGGATGATGGTGTGGCCGGGACTGGCCATCGCCATGATCGCCGTCGGGTTCAACCTGCTGGGCGACGGCCTGCGGGATGCCCTCAACCCGAGAGCGTCCGAATGACCGGTGCCCCGATCCTCTCCGTCGAGAACTACTCCCTGGACTATGAAGGGCGCACCGGCACGGCGCGAGTGCTGCAGGACATCAATCTTGCGGTCGCCAAGGGCGAGGTGCTTGGCCTTGTGGGCGAGTCGGGCTCGGGAAAGACTTCGCTCGCCTATGCGGTCATGCGCCATCTCCCGGCCAATGCCCGCGAGCCGGGGGGCGCCATTCGGCTATCGGGCGAGGACCTGCGCACCAAATCCGCCGCCGAGATCGACGGCATCCGCGGGCGGCGGATCTCCATGGTGTTCCAGGACCCGAGCACCTCGCTCAACCCTACGCTGACGCTGGGCGAGCAGATCAGCGAAGTGCTCGTGCGCCACAAGGGCCTGAGCCAGCGGGAGGCTTACGAGCACGGCAAGGCCCTCCTGCACAAGGTCGGCCTCAAGGATCCTTCGGCCATGATGCGCCGCTATCCGCACGAGGCCTCGGGGGGTGAGAAGCAGCGCGTCATCATCGCGAGCGCCTTTGCGGCCGAGCCGGACTGCATCCTGTTCGACGAGCCGACGACGGCGCTCGACGTGATCACGTCCGGCCAGATCATCGAGCTCTTCCGGGAGCTGCAAGCCGAGACCGGCGTCGCCTCCCTCTACATCTCGCACGACCTCGCCCTGGTCTCGCGGGTCGCCGACAGGGTGGCGGTGATTCATCGCGGCCGCATCGTCGAGGAGAATCAAGCCGCGGAGGTCTTCCGGTCTCCACGGGAGGATTACACCAAGGCGCTGATCGCAAGCGTGCCCCGCCCTGACCGCAGGCTCGTCAAGGGGGAGCCGCCGGCGGAGGCCGCTCCCCTCCTCGCAGCCCATCAGCTGACTGTCCGCTACGGACGCAGCTCCTTCATCGACAGCATCTTGCGACGGCCTGCCGCCGAAACGGTGGGGGCGCGGGAAATCTCTCTCGACGTCAAGCCGTCGGAAATCCTCGGGATTGTGGGGGAGTCAGGCTCCGGCAAGTCGACCCTCGCCCGTGCGCTGGTGGGCTTGAACCCGTTCGAGGGTACGATCCGGTTCGGCGGCCGGCGCCTCGCCAGCGCCGCCGACATGGACCGGGACTACCGCCGCAGCATCCAGATCATCTTCCAGCATCCCGATTCGTCGCTCAATCCCCGCCAGACAATCGGCGACATCCTGTTGCGGCCGCTCAGGCTCTACGAGGTCAGCGACGGCCGAAGCGAAAAGGACATGGTGGCGAAGCTTCTCGAGGAGGTGCAGCTTCCGGCCGATTTCGCCAAGCGTTATCCGCACCAGCTCTCGGGCGGCCAGAAGCAGCGTGTCGCGATTGCCCGCGCGTTCGCGTCGCGGCCGAAGCTCGTGATCTGCGATGAGATCACATCGTCCCTCGACGTTTCGATCCAGGCGCAAATTATCCAGTTGCTCTTGTCCCTGCGCGAGCGCTTCGGCACGGCGTATTTCTTCATCACCCATGACCTGAACCTGGTGCGCCAGATCGCGCACCGGATCGCCGTCATGTACCGGGGCGATCTCGTCGAGGTGGCTGACGTCGACGCCCTCGCCCGCGGGCCGAGCCATCCCTACACGCGCGCCTTGCTGGAGGCCGTGCCGACGCCCGTCGGCTGAGTTCCCCTCTCGCGCCCGAGAAAACCCGACCGCAACCCTACCCTTTGAGAACCCCCGTCATGGATCGACAATCATTATTGGCCAAGGTCGACAGCCGCGCCTGCCTCGACTTTCTCAGGCGCATGGTCCAGCACAAGAGCTACTCGGAGACCCAAGGCGAGCGGGAGCTCGCCCGCTTCATGGCGGACCAGATGAGCGCCATGGGGCTTGAGGCGGAACTGACGCCGGTCGAGGGCGAGCGCGTCAACGCGATCGGCCGCTGGCGCGGGACCGGAGGCGGCAAGAGCCTGTTGTTCAACGGCCATGTCGACACCAATCCGGTGACTGAAGGCTGGACGGTGGACCCGTGGGGCGGATTGGTGGATGACAGGTTCATCTATGGCATCGGCGTATCGAACATGAAGGCCGGCGACGCGGCCTATTTCTGCGCCGTGAAGACCCTGATCGATGCCGGGATGCGGCTCAAGGGCGACGTCATTCTCACCTATGTGGTGGGTGAGCTGCAGGGCGGCGTGGGAACGATGGCCTTCATCGACCAGGGTCTGCGAGCCGATTACTTCATCAACACGGAGCCGACGGACCTACAGGCTCTGACGATGCACGCGGCCGCATTCACCTTCATCATCGAGCTGACCGGCGTCACGCGGCACCTGTCCAAGCGCGAGGAGGCCGCCGATGCCATCGCGGCAGCCTGTGAGCTGATCCCCACCATCAACAGGATGACGTTCTCCGGCGCCAAAAGCGAGGACCACCGGAGGATCAACCGTGCCCATGTCGGGGTCGTGCATGGGGCACTCGGCCGCGATCTCCATGAATGGCGCCCGCCGCAAGTCGCCGATTTCGTGCGGATCAAGGGCTCCGCCCGCTATGCGCCGGGGCAGTCCGAGGAGACGGTGCTCCAGGATATGCGGCAGGTTCTCGATGATCTTGAGCGCCGCCATCCCGGGTTGAAGGCAACCCTCATTCCAGAGCACCAGGTGGGGCGTCCGATGATGCCGCCCTTCGAGGTGAGCCCGGACTCACCGATCGTCAAGGCGGTCAACCGCGGCTACCGCGAGGTTCGTGGCGTCGAGCAGCCCACCGGGGCCATCACGCCTCCCGGCTTTTACGGCACGGATGCGGCCCACCTCTACCAGCGGGCGGGAATGGAGGGGATCGTCTGCGGCCCTGGCGGCCGCTACAACACGATGCCCGACGAGCGCGTCGACATTCCGGACTTTCTGGACGCGGTGAAGATCTACATGCTCGCCATCCTCGACATCTGCGAACAGGCCTGATCTCCATTCCCAAGCAGGGAGTTCGAGGCACGCGTGGCTCGCGTGCCGGGAGCCCTGGACTGCGCTATGGGCTCTCGACGAGCAACCCGCACGAGCAAGGGGATCTTCTGCTTGCTCCAGGAGGCGCCGGTGATCATCGAGAGCTGGAGGCGCAGCCTCGCCCCTGCCAACAACCTGGCTGCCGCACAACCCTAGCCGCCGGTCAGGAACGGCGTCGTCTGGCGATGGATCGAGCTTTGAAAGAGGCTTCCCGGAGCGCAGCCATCGCTAGGCGAGCTTGCGCAGGGGCTGGGACAGATCCGAGAATTTGCCTGGATTGACATGGACCCGTTCCGACACAAGCTTCTCGATCACCCGCCGGTCTCTGCCCGAGTCGATGAGAACACCGCCCGCAACGGTTCCGCCGCGGCTCCATACGCAAGCCGAGCCTGGATTCCCGAAGTCGCCTCGCTCCACAACTTCGGCGGCGTTGTCCCAGAGGCCTATCACCTGGACGTTCCGCCCATATTGCTCAGTCCACATCCACGGCACTTCCAGGAACGGCTCCGTGCGCCCGCAAATGAACTCCGCCACGGCCCGCCCCTGGTTCTCCGCATTGCGCCAGGTCTCGAGGCGCACATGCCGGCCGTACAGGGGATTGAAGGTGTTGGCCACATCACCCACCGCGTAGCAGTCGCGGTCGTGCGCCAGCCGGCAGAAGGCGTCTACCGCGATGCCGTTATTCGTCCTGATCCCGCTCCCCTCCAGAAAGTGGACAGTCGGCTCAATGCCAACGGCGATAAGGACCACATCGGCCCCGATCGAAAACGCCCGACCGTCACCGGCCCGCCCGCCGACGACGGCTTGCGCCCCCTCGCCTGTGATCGAGTCCACCAAAGCATTCAGCACGACCTCCACCCCATGCTGGCGATGAAGCTGGAGCAGCCAGGAGGAAAGAATGGGCGGTCCAATGCGAGCGGCCAGGCGGTCGGATGCTTCGAGGACGGTTACCTCGACTCCCAGCGCTCGCGCCGCAGCGGCGACCTCAAGGCCAATCACGCCACCGCCCACCACGACAATGCGCCTTGCGGTTTCGAGCCTCTGCTTGAGCGCCAAGCTGTCGTCGAGTGTCCGCATCGTGACCACGCGCGGATCCGGGTGAGCCGGAAACGGCAGCCGCCGGGGGGTGCCGCCTGATGCGACCACAAGCTGTTCGAACGCGATCGAGCAACCGGACGACAAGACGACCTGCCGCCTCCCGAAATCAACCCGGGTCACCTCTACATTGAGCATGAATTCCGTATCGCCCCAGGCCGCTCCCAACTGAAGGGCGACCTCCTCGGCGGCCTTCGTGCCGATCAGCAACTCTTTCGAAAGGGCAGGACGCTCATAGGGGTACCGGGACTCTGAGCTCACGACGGTGATCGGTCTGTCGAAACCAAGAGATCGCAAATGCTGGGCAACTCGGCCGCCGGCGTGCCCCCCTCCGATGATGACGACTCCAGGTCCGGATAGCATGCGCTCACACCCCCTCAGACGTGCCGAGACGACACTGTCGCGCTTCCGGCCTCGACAGCCCAGCTCGCAGCGATGGCTCATGCCGCAGGATCGAAGTCCTCAAGCTCCCGCAACCGAGCACCTCCGCTTGGCGGCTGCCGGGCGCTGGGCGCGAGCAGGCAATCGTTCTCCGCAACAGTTCTGCGGGCAGCGCCGGTCGGGTGCTCACGCAGGCTTGCCGATCGGTTCAATCGGCGCGCGCTTGGTGTTGGCGGGTGGGTTTTTGTCCAGCATGACCGGCGCAACCCATCGTACGCCGTTCGCGATGACGTGTTGGACGGTCTCGTCGTAATAGGTTGGGAATGTCTCGTGACCAGGGCGAAAGTAGAAGATGCGGCCCCGGCCACGGACATAACAGCAGCCGCTTCGAAAGACCTCGCCGCCTTGGAACCAGCTCAAGAAGATGAGCTCGTCAGGCGCTGGGACCTCGAACGGCTCACCATACATTTCCTCCTTCTCGAGTTCGAAATACCTGCCGAGGCCCTGCGCGATCGGGTGCTCGGGAGTAACGACCCAGATCCGCTCCCGTTCGCCGTCCTCGCGCCAGTTGACCGTGCAGGCCGTGCCCGTGAGCCGTTTGAAGAGCTTTGAGAAATGGCCCGAGTGCAGGACAACGAGGCCCATCCCCTGCAGCACACGCGCATGGACGCGAGCCACCACGTCGTCGGCGACGTCGTCGTGCTTCTTGTGCCCCCACCAGAGAAGAACATCGGTCCGGTCGAGAACATTCTGGGAAAGGCCGTGCTCGGGCTCATCGAGCGTCGCGGTCGTAACGGATTCGAACCCGTGCTCTCGCAAACCATCGGCGAGTACGGCGTGAATACCGTTCGGATAGATCTTGCCGACGGCGGGGTTGTTCCGCTCGTGCCAGTACTCGTTCCAGATCGTGACGTTCAACGGCTTCGACATGACAGCTCTTTCAGTGAGTGCGACAGGTAACAATGTACGAATCCAGTGCGCCTGACCTCGCAAGAGCCGGCCGCATGACCTCGCGAGGATGTCTCGCCGGACCTGTGCATGGCCGGCCTAAGACAAGTCTTGTGAGCGCACGAGCACTCTTTCACGGGTCTTCGCGCTCTCGATTGCGGCGACAACCATTGCCAGGCTCTTGATGTTCTCCGATCCAGCCGTCTCGGGAACGCTGCCGGTTCGAACCGCCTCGATGAAATCTCGCATGACGCCCTCGTGGCCGCCTATCCGGGTGTTCGGGTCAAGTTCGGGAACGGGAATCTCTTCTGCGTCGCGCAGGAGGCCGCTCGTCCCAGTTTCGCGCTGGGCGAGGAAGGACTCATGCCCATCCCAGGAGAGGGTGCCGCGTTCGCCGATGATCCGCCAGGCGCTCTCCCAGCTGGTGCGTTGGCCCTGCGCGCACCAGCTGCCACGATAGGTGTAGGTCACGTCGCCTGCGAACTCGAAGATGGCGTAGGCGCTCGCCCCATGAGCGTACCAAGAACCACGCGGGTTCGTCTCATGGCAAAAGACCGCCTGGGGTGCGGTTCCGACGATGTAACGCGCGGCGTCAAAGGTATGGATGGCCATGTCCAGGAGAAGCACATTCTCCATGGTCTCCCGAAAGCCGCCGAAATGGGGAGCGAGGAAAAAATCGCTATGCAGGCTGGTGACGGAGCCGATCGCGCCAGAGGCCGCGAAAGCCTGCATCCTTCGGACGCCTTCCACATAGCGCCGGTTCTGAACCACGGAATGGATGCACCCGGTTTCGCGAGCAGCCCGCACCAGCGCCTGGGCGTGGGCGAGCGAGTTCGCCATGGGCTTCTCGCTGAGAACGTGGCAGCCGTGACCGAAGGCGGTTTGCACGACATCGAACCGGGCATCCGGCACGACAATGTCGAACACGAGCTGCGGCTTCGTCGCGGAAAGGACGGCTCCGAGGTCGGACCCAACGACACTGCCGGACAGATCGAATTCATCGGCCCGGCTTCTCGCCCGCGACACGTCGAGGTCCACCAGACCCGCGATGGTCAGTCCCTCGATCTTGGCCGCAGCCTCGAGCCAACGTCGGCTCATGAGTCCGCAGCCGACGAGAACGGCGCGTAGCTCCATTCGCCCCTCCCCGAGCCTCCTTACAGTTCCCTCTTGGTTGCACCGAGCGTTGGCTCAACCGCTCGCTGAGGGAAGGTCCACCCATATGCGACCGTCCGTCTCTCGGGCCGGATAGGTTTGCAACCGGACCGTCGCGGGCCGGCAGCGTGCTTCGCCCGTGCGAACGTCGAAGCGACCGTTATGCTTCGGGCACTCGATTTCGACACCCACAAGGAGCCCGTCCGCGAGGTGAACCTGCTCGTGCGTGCACAAACCATCCGAGCAGTAGAACTCGTCGTCCTCCGTCCGGTAGATCGCATATGTTTTCCCGTCATGGTCAAAGCGCTTGACGTCATCCGGCTCGATCTCGTCGGTGGAGAAGGCATTCACCCACGGCATCTCGTCGTCCCTTATTCGGCCGCCAAGGCAGTCCGGTCGAGACGACCGGCGCCCGGGGGCAACTCCTTGCGAATGAAATGGGTCGGATCCTTCAGCTGCCGGAAAACCGTTGGAATGATCTGACGCCAGGCATGCCAGAGGGAAGGATCGGGGGGTGGGCAATCATGCTTCACCGCATCATGGAGCCGCGGCAGGGCATGATAAGGCACCATGGGGTACATGTGGTGCTCAACATGGTAGTTCATGTTCGAGTAGATGAAGCGCAGGGGCCGGCTCATGAGCACCGTGCGGCTATTGAGGCGATGGTCCAGGACGTCGTCCTGCAGCCCTGCATGCTGCGGAAGGCCCATGATCATGAGCAGCCAAACGCCATACGCGCGGGGCAGCCCGATCAGCATCGCCGGCAGGATGGAGGCCGTCCAGAAGCAGGCGAGAAGCGTAGCGCCGTAGATCGCCATGTGGATGCGCGCGACACGATAGGCGTTCGGCCGATCCTCTGGCGGCACGTAGTCCGCCTCGTCGGGCGACAAACGCCCCAGCGCCTGACGGGCGAGGATGAGGAAGGATTGCGGGACGGCCACCAGCCCAAAGAAGTTCAGCCCGATGATGATGAGTTGCGGCGGCCGCATGGCGCTGATTTCAGGATCGCGGCCGACGATGATGGTGTCCGTGTGATGCCGGGCGTGGGACCATCGCCAGACCAGGGAATTGCGCATCATCATGAAGGACGCGATCTCATAGACCACATCGTTCATCCACCGGGTCTTGAAGGCGGTGCCGTGTCCGCATTCGTGCCAGCGGCTATCGGCGGCAGAGCCATAGAGAACCCCATAGAGGACGAAGAACGGCACCGCCCACCAACTGCCCCAGAGCGCCGCCCCCGTGGCGCCGGTGCCCACCAGCAGGCCCAGCCACAAGGCGGTGTCGCGCAGGGCGGGACCATCAGAGCGCTTCATGAGTTCCTTGAGAACCTTGCGGTCGATGGGGGTCTGGTACCATTCCGCATTGGCAAGGCCGGCCTCCACCGCGCGCGTGTTCTCCGGGCCGGCAAGCGAATAGCTGCGAATGGTTCGGAATTTGAGGGGAGCCAGAAGATCCATCACTACATTCCCTGCTTTGGCGACGCGCCGAGCCAGTCCTTGAACGCGGCAACGTCCTCATCGGCGCAGCCCACGGTCTCGGATGGCTGCGGAAAGCAGCCTTGCAAGACATCGGAGCGAAACGCCTGGAATGCCGCCACGCGGCGCTCCTGGAGCTTAGCGTATTCGGCGGCGAAGCTTTCATAAACGCGGGCGTGCCGCGGCACCTTTCCCGTATTTTCCCCCAGTATATCAACTGCGAAGAGATATTGCACGTCACATCCGGCGCCGGATCCCATCGAAATGACTGTCAAGCTCGTTGCCGACGAGATCGCCGTTGCCATGGGAGCCGCGACGACTTCGAGCTCAACGGCAAAGGCGCCAGCGTCCTCGTACCGTCTGACCGAGGCCATAAGATCCTTTGCTTCCGCAAGGGTCCGGCCGAAGGCCCGGAGCCCGGTAAGCCTGGCCTTTTGCGGCACAAGGCCCACATGACCGATGACAGGGATGCCCTCCTTCGCCATCGCTTCGACCACGTCGTAATGCATGGCGCAGTAGATCGAGTCGGCGCCGGCCTTGAGAGCCTCGAAAGCAGCGCGCTTAGCCTCATCAGCGTTGACGTACCGGCCATAGATCAGCCCGAAGACGAAATGCGTGTGCGGAGCTGCCGCGCGAATGGCGGCACGTTCGTTCAGCCGACCGGACACGATCATTTCAACGCCGGCGGCCTCCGCCGCGCGGGCCTGATCCGCACCCGTGACGTTGAGTTCGGCGAGCTGACGCTTGCCTTTGAGCGCTTGGATGTGGTGAACGTCAAGCTTCATGGCGCGGCTTTGGATTTCATGATGCCCGCTCACTGCATCCGAAGGATGACATAGCCGTCCGGCGCCAGGTGCCCGCCGTCCAGCGCGCCCGCCAGGATCTCGCCCCCAGCATCAAGGGGCTCCTGGGCGGCCCCGAAGTTAAAGCCGCATAAAAGCGCTTCGTCATTGTGGCGGCGGATGAACACGAGGCTCGTGGGACCCGTTCGGAGCACCTCGAAGCTGCCGAGGCGCAATGCTGGTGAGGATTGGCGCAGGGCGACCAGCCGGCGACACCTGGCGAGCGCTGAACTCTCCTGCTTCTCCTGCGCGGCAACGGCGAAGGCGGCATGGATCGGGTCCGCCGGCAGCCAGCCGTCCGCCTCCGAAAAGCCGAGAGAGATGCCCTCCGCGCGCCAGGGAAAGGGCGTACGCGCCCCGTCGCGGCGGCGGTGGTTCGGCCAGAGGCGGATGGCCTCCGGATCTTGCAGGCGGTGGCGCGGGACGTCCCCGTGAGCAAGGCCGAGTTCCTCTCCCTGGTAGAGAATGACCGTGCCCCGCAAGGACAGGAGCAGGGCCTGGAAGAGCTCGATACGCGGCAAGTTGCCTTCGGCCGCCCAGCGTGTGGCGACACGGATCACGTCATGATTGGAGAAGGCCCAGCAGGGCCAAGCATCTGCAGCGCCGGCCTCCTGGACTGAGCGGGCGATATGGGCTCCGTCGAGCCGCGCCCCCAGAAGCTCGAAGCTGTAGGCCGTGTGGAGGCGGCCAGCTGAAGTATACTCCGCCATGCGCTCGATCTGCCGGTCACAGGCGATTTCGCCCAGCAGCATTCGGTCTTCAGCACCATCCGCGGCAGCTCGCATCTTCGCCAGGAACGGCAGGTTTTCAGGCTGCGAAATATTGTAAAGATGCTGCTGCATCCAGTTCGGGTTATTCGGCAGATCGTTGTGCAGGCGTGGAGGATTGTCGCGCAGCTGCGGGTCATGCATGAAGAAATTCACGACATCAAGACGCAGCCCGTCGACGCCGGCGTCGAACCAGAAGCGCATCGTGTCGATGATCTCAGCCTGTACCTCCGGGTTGTGGACGTTCAGGTCGGGCTGCTCTGTCAGGAAGTTGTGCAGATAATACTGGCGGCGGGCCGAGGACCATTCCCATGCAATCCCGCCGAAGCGGGCAAGCCAATTGTTGGGCGGGCCGCCATCCGGCTTGGGGTCCGCCCAGACGTACCAGTCGGCCTTCGGATTGTCCCGCGAAGAGGCGCTCTCGACGAACCAGGGATGCTCATTGGACGTGTGCGAGTAAACCTGGTCGATGATGACCTTCAAGTGGCGCTCGTGACACGCTGACACGAGAGCGCGGAAGTCCTCCACGGTGCCGAACATCGGATCGACCGCCCGGTAGTCGGACACGTCGTAGCCCATATCCTTCATCGGGGACTTGAAGAACGGGCTGAGCCAGACCGCGTCGACGCCAAGCTCAGCGATATAGTCGAGCCGGTCCAGGATTCCGCGCAAGTCCCCGTCGCCATCGCCGTTGCTGTCGGCAAAGCTGCGGGGATAGATCTGGTAGATGGTGGCGCCGCGCCACCACTCCGGCTCCAGTCGGCTTCGACGCGGGGTTGTGTCGCTTGAAGCCAACTGGCTCGCGCCCGCCGGTTTCACTGGTGCGTCCATTGTTCGATCACCGGATGCGCTTGCTGTGCAGACGGTGGCCGATCAACGCGAGGACGATGACCAGGCCGTTGAAGAACTGCACGTAGAACCCGGCCATGCCGGCCGCCACGACACCGATCTCGATGAACGAGACCAGGATTGCCCCAAGGGCCGAGCCGACGATCGTGCCGACGCCACCCCACGTGGGCGTGCCGCCCACGAACACCGCCGCAATAGCCGGAAGAAGATAGCCATCGCCGGCGGTGGGCCACCAAACGAAGTTGATCATCACGGAGAACACACCCGCGAGCGCAGCGCCGAAGCCCATGAAGGCGAAGGTCTGGATGCGCACGTGATCGACCGGGATGCCCATCTGGGCCGCACTGTCGGGGTTATCGCCGACACACTGGACCCGTACGCCGAACTTGTGCCGGAAGAACAGCAACGTGCTGAAGATCGTGAAGATCAGCGCCCACCAGACCTGACCCGGCACATTGAACAGCCGGCCGGTCATAATGGTGGCGAGGGTCGACTCGCGAACCTCCGCGACGGCAATCGCGTGACCTTCGGACCCGATGTTGATGATGCCCCGCAGCATGAAATTCATCCCCAACGTCGCAACAAGCGCCGAGAGACCGAATCGCACCACGAGCAGACCGATCGCATAACCGGTTGCAACACCCACCACGATGGCTGCTGCGAAACCAAGTAACGGGTTATGCCCGAATTCGAGGATGAGGGCGAAGACCCAGGCAGCAACGCCCATCGTTGACGGGAAACTCAGGTCCACCTCGCCCGCCACTACCACGAAAGTGAGCGGAACCACCAGGAAGATGAGGATCGGAACGGTGACAAGAACTGAGTTGTAGGTTGACCAGCGGCCAAAGGCGCTCGGGTTTGCCGCCGCGAAGATCAGCATCATCACGATCAGGACGGCAAGCGTCCCGAGGGGCCGGCGCGCTGCGTTGAGGGTTTCCTTCCAACGCCAGGCTGGCGCCGGAGTCGGGGCGGTGGGAACGGCGGTCATGCGACCCTCGCGGCTGAAATGACTCGTCCGGGATGGGCGATCTCTTCCATCATCGTGATCAGTTCGTGGGCACTGCCGATCTCGGACTTGGACTTCTGGAAAGCCACCCTGCCCCGGTCGAGCAGCACAAAGCGCTCGGCGATTTCATAGACATGGTGGATGTTGTGGCCGATGAACACCACAGAACGCCCGCCAGCGCGCACGTTCTCGACAAAGCGGAAAACCTTCGCGGTCTCGGTCAGCGAGAGCGCCGTGGTCGGCTCGTCCAAGACGATCAGGGAGGCGTCGTTGTTGAGCGCGCGCGCGATGGCTACCCCCTGACGCTCACCGCCGGAGAGCGTGCCGACCACGGAGTGCGGGTTGAACACCTTCGACGTGAAGCCGATCTCCCGCATGAGTCGCTCGGCTACCTCGATCTGTCGGCGCAGGTCGATAAAGCCGAAACGGTTCGCAAGCTCCCGCCCCATGAAGATGTTGCGCACAATCGAGTGCTGCGGGCAGAGCGCCCGGTCCTGGAACACCGTCTCGATCCCCGCCTCGCGGGAGCGTGCCGGAGACCAGTTCTTTTCAACCTTGCCGCGTACGAGAATTTCGCCGCTGGTGGGCGGATGAACGCCCGCCAGGGTCTTGATGAGAGTGGACTTACCGGCGCCATTGTCGCCGATCAGGCCGACGACCTCGCCTCGGTCGACGTGAAAGCTGACGCAATCAATTGCATTCACGCCGCCGAAGCTCTTCGAGACCTCGCGAAGCTCGATAAGGCGCTCCATCTCAGCGGAGCCCACGCCGGGCCAGGTCCGCTACGCCCTTGTAGTTGTCCTTGTCGATGATGCCGGCGCCGGTGTCGACCACCAGCGGCGCGAGCCCGATCACCTTCTGCTGGCACAGCGACACCACGGGCAGATAGCCCTGCAGGAACGGTTGCTGGTCCGATGTGAGGTCAATCCAGCCTTTCTCAAAGGCGTCGATGATGCGCGGCGACGTGTCGAAGCCGATGACCTTGTATTGCCCGGGCTTCTTGCCTGCGATGTCCATGAAGGTGGCGATGTTGCCCAGGATCTGGCCGCCGGGATAGCCGAGGAGCTTGGCGTCCTCGTGCTGGTTGAGGGCTGCCGTGTGGAGCGGAATCATCAGGTTCGGATCCGCATTCATGTTGGCCTCCGTCTGGATTTTGACGACCGTGAGGCCGGCATCCTCGAGAACCTTCACGACGGCGAGTTCGCGGCGCACCCGCGTTTCATTCGCCCAATTGGCGAAGATAATGGCTTTGTCGCCCTTCTTCAGCCCGAAGCGCTTGACGGCCTCGCTGCCGAGGAAGGCGCCCTGCACTGGCAGGTTGGCGCCGATATAGGCGCCCCCGAACTTCGCGCGGACCTCGGGGACATCCACGTTCTGGAAGCCGAGGAGCACGCCGGCGCGCTTAGCCTCTTCGGCCAAGGGCGTCAGAGCCGCCGCTCCCGGGTGTCCCATCATGGCGATGCCGTCCGGCCGCGAGGCAATCGCCTCGCGCAGCTGCTGGATGAAGCGCTCGTTGTTCCAGCCGGAGAAGACGAGCTCCAGGGTCGCGCCCGTGTCATTCGCCGCCGACTGCGCGCCGCGCATGATGATCGAGGCAAAGTGGTCGCCCTCGGCACCGCCGACGAAGAAACGGATTTTGGTGTTGCTGCACCACTTGGACCCGAGCGGCGGCAGCTGCTGAGCTGTCGCCGGGAGGGCGGCGACGCCTCCAGCGATCGCAAGCACGCCAGCCACAAGCCATCGACGCATCGTCTTCATGATTTCCCTCCCGGTTTCCTGGCGTTGGGCCAGGAAGTTTCGAAAACCCAATGATCGGCAGCATGCGCTGCTCTTGGGACGCGCGGCGTTATCCCGACAGTCCGGGGCGCGTCCATTGATTGGGGTCGGCTTGCCGCCGACCCTCCGAAAGCGGTTTCGGAAAACCTAGCCGTCACTCCTTGCATTGTCAATAAGCCCACGCCATAAGGACCCTGGACAGCGGGATCGGAGCCTCATCTTGAGCCTCAAACAACTCGCGCAGCATCTCGACCTGTCGGTTAGCACGGTGTCGCGCGCGCTCAACGGCTATGCGGACATCAGCGAGGAGACGCGCGAGCGCACATTGCGGGCGGCGAAGGCACTTGGCTATAGCCCCAACACCCTGGCGAAGCGCCTGGCCGAGGGGCGGACCGGCACGGTGGCTGTGGTGCTCACGCCTCCCTTCGACGAGTTCATCCCGCCCATGTTCCTCGCCTACCTGCAGGGGGTCGATGAGGCTCTGCAGGCCCGAGGCATGGACACCCTCGTGACGATGGGCGAAGAACCGCCCGATGACTTGCTTGCTTTCCGCCGCCTGGTGGAAGGCAAGCGCGTCGACGGCTTCATCTTCGGGCGCACCAGCACGGGCGACCGTCGCATCCGCTATCTTCTGAAGGAGAGAGTGCCCTTCGTTACGATTGGCCAATCGCCCGGGCGGTGGGTCTTCCCGTTTGTGGACGTGGATCGGTACTGGGCCGCGCTGAAGGCCGTGCGGCTGCTGACCGGCCTGGGCCACCAACGCATCGCGCTTGTGAACACCGGGGAGCAGTTTGTGTTCAGCCAGCGGGCACGAGGCGGCTATAGCGACGCGCTCGCCGAAGCCGGGCTGCCGTTGAGCGAGCGCTATGTCGTCGATGCGGGATTCACCGATACGAGCGGCTACGCCGCAGCCCTGAAAATCCTGGGTGAGGAGCCCCCACCTACGGCCTTCGTCGGCGGCAACGACCTCCTCGCGATCGGCTGCATGCGGGCCTTGCGAGCTCAGGGCTTGGTTCCAGGACGGGACGCAGCGGTTGTTTCCTGCGAAGACAATCAACCGGCCCGGCTCGTCGATCCGCCCCTTACGGCCATGAGCGCGCCCGCAGTGGAGATCGGCCGCCTGGCCGTCGATCTCCTGATCCGAGCCATGGCAGGAGAAGCGCCGGAGCACCTTCAACACATCGTGCATCCCGAGCTTGTCGAGCGCGGGACTCACTGCAAGCGCCCCTGACTCCTTTTCCAGTTCGCATTATTGGCAGACCGGCCGGCTCCGAGACCCTGCTCGCGATGATCGGGTCGCTCTGGCTGCAGATCGGCCCCTAGCCGGCATCCCGGAGCTTCACAGACCATTCTGTCGGCGGGCGCGGGATGTCTCTTGTCTCAATCATGGAGATCTTTCTCTGAAGAGCGCATACTCATGCAGTTGGACGCGCCGGCGGGCGGCTGCGCTTGCCCCAGGACGAACAGGGCGCCATCCACGGAAGCACTCCATTCGTGCGGCCGCCGGTTCACGATCAGATCAATGGCCGGCGGGCCTTGCCTCATTGTAAACAGCCTCTCGCAGGCCGCGGATATAGCCGATGGCGTAGAGCCGCCCGTAGGCCGAGTAGCCTGCGTCGTCGTTGCTGTCGCCCTCGACGGTCGGCACGTGATCGGGGCGCAGCACCCCGTCGAAGCCGATGTCCCGGTAGGCCTGCATGCAGGCCAGCATGTCGGTTCGGCCGGCATCGTGCCAGGTCTCCTCGAAACGCTCCGGCGTGCCTCTCACGTCCCTGAAATGGACAAAGAAGATGCGCGGCCCGAAGCGACGGATGACGGAGGGCAGGTCATCGGTCATCAGCGTAAAATTCCCCTGGCAGAGCGTGATGCCGTGCATGGGGCTCGACGAGAGATCGAGGAGGCGCTGGAAATTGTCGACGCTGCGCATGATGCGGCTCACCCCGCGGATCGGCGACAAAGGCGGGTCGTCAGGGTGCATGGCAAGCCGGACGCCGGCCCGTTCGGCCACGGGCAGGACGCGCTCGAGGAAATAGCCGAGATTGGTCCAAAGCTCCTCCTCGCTGATCGGACCGAGTTCCGTCGGTTCGGGCGGCACGTCCCGGGCATCGAAGCTTGTCACCACCGAGCCGCCGCGAGAGGGCGTCGCAAAGTTGGTGCGCAGCCAGTTGAAATCCGTCATCCACTCGTAGCACCAGACCGGAATGCCGAGGCGGCCCATATTCTCGAGCAGCGTGCAGACCGTGGCGATCTCCTCGTCGCGCCCCGGCAATCCCCGCTTCGCCCGGTTGAGGGGCGGGCGTTGCTCGATCACGGCCAGCCGGAAGCCGGCCTCCTCGTAGCGGGCCTTCATGCGCTGGAGCGCAGAAAGATCCCACGGCGCCTCTCCAGGTCCGACCTCCTCGAAAGGCAGGCCGCCCACCGCATGAGTAACACCGGCCTGCGCGGCCAGCCGCCAGAGCCGAGAGGGGGTGGGGTTAAGGAATTCGGCAATCTCTATCATGAGCTGTCTCGTTTTTCGTGCGATTCTGCGAGCCGCGGATGCCGGCTGAGCGTCCGCGGCCCACGACGTGCTGCGCCCAGGCGCAGCCGTGGAGCGCCCCGAGATCGGGTTCGATCCGCGCCGCTCCACGGCTTCAGGTGGCTCGCCGGCCCCAGTCCTGTGGATGACCAGGGCCGACCGCGCCAATAATGATCATTTCTGCTTGGCGAGGGCCTCGTACTGTTCCTGCCCCCAAGCAACCGATTCCTCGACCGATTTCCCGTCCACGAGGATGCGCTGCGCAACGCTTGTGACGATCTTCGCCTCGAAGGCGCGGCCCGCCAGCGCGGTCGGCGGACCCTGATAGCCCGTCACGATCCCGGTCTCGGCCATTTGCCCGACATTTGCGAAGTCCGGGTTGTTCTTGAAGAGCGGGATGTCCAGTTGGGCCTTGTAGATCGGGAGCCAGCGGCCGCCGACGGCCTCGATCACCTGCTGATAGCGCGCCGGTTCGAAGAAGTACCGGAGCCACGCCTTGGCGTGGTCCTGCTTCGTGCTCTGCTTCGACACGGACCACACGAAGGACGAGACGGAGGACCCGTTGCGGCCCTTCTCTCCCGGTCCCCTGGGGATGGCGATCATCCGGGTGCCGGCCAGGAGCTTCGGGTCGTTCGCCTGCAGCCACGAATAGATGCTCGGCGGATTGATCGTGAAGGCGGTGCGGCCCGTCTGGTAGGCCGTGTTGTTGCCGGCATCGTCCCATGTCAGCGCCGCCCGCGGGATCGTGCGATCCTTCAGGAACATGTCGGCGATGAACTGGTAGGCCGCCCGCGTCTCGGGCGAGTTGAACGTGATGGTCTTGCCGTCCTGCGCGAACTCCGCTCCGCCGAAGGACCAGATGATCATGCGGATCAGGCTCTCGGCATCGTTGGCGGTACTGACGGGGAGCCCGAAGCCGCTCACCATGGGGTTCTTGGACTGGATGGCCCGCGCCGCCTGGCGCAGTTCCTCCCAGGTCTGGGGTTCCTTCAGGCCAGCCTCCTGCAGGAGGTCGACGCGGGCGAACATGGGAACCACGTCCACCTCGAGGGGAATCGCGTGAGCTGCGCCGTTGTACATCCCTTGCGGCACTAGATTCTCGAAGATGCCGCCGGGCACCTTGCGCATATCCGCGAGCACGTCGTCGAGCGGCACCGTGAGGTCGCGGGCGCTGTAAAACTGCGCCTTCTGGCCCACTTGCATGAACACGTCCGGCGGCGCGCGGCCCTCGAAGGCGGCAGCGAGCCGCTCGTCGAGCACGTTCGCGGGAACGACCACGTATTCTGCCGCGATGCCGCGCTCGCGGCCGAACTGCTTCACCATCTCGCCGATCAGAGCGTCGGCCTTGGGGTTGAAGGCCTGAAGGCCCCAGATCCTCAGATCCTGCGCCTGCACTTGAACGGTCAGCAGCATCGCGGTCATCACGATGCCGAGTAGTCGAATGAGTCTCATGGCGTGTTTCCTCCTTGTGTTGTCCTATTCTCAACCCGGGTCGGTTATGGCCCGGCCCTTACTTGACGCTGCCTGCCGCCAAGCCCTCGATCAGGTACTTCTGAGCGATGAGGTAGATAACCGCGATCGGCAGGATCGCGACGACGCTTGCGGCCATGAGTTGCCCCCAGATGAACGTGTCGCCCATGACGAGGCCCGAGAGGCCCGCCGTGAAGGTCTGGGAGGCCGCGCCGTAGACGAAGACGAGAGCGTAGAGGAACTCATTCCAGGCATGGGTGAAGGCGAAGAGGCAGACGACGGCGATGCCCGGCAGGGTGATCGGCAGAAGCACACGCAGGAGCGACTGCAGCCGCGTCGCTCCATCGATCGCCGCCGCCTCGTCGAGTTCGGCTGGCACCGCCCGGAACGAGCCGATCAGCATCCAGGTGCAGAAGGGGACCGTGAACGTGAGATAAGCCAGCGTCAGGCCCGCGAGCGTGTCGACGAGCCCCAGGTTGCGGAGCACCACGAAGAGCGGGATGAAAAGAAGCGACGGCGGCAGGAGGTAGGCGACGACGATGAGCCGCGCCATCGTGCTTCGTCCCGCAAACCGCCATCGGGCGATCGGGTAGGCTGCAAGCACGCTGATGACCACGGAGAGCATCGTCACCGAAACGGCCACAAGGAGGCTGTTCGCGATGAAGGCGGGGAACTGGCTCTGGAAGAGAATCGCCACATACTGACGGAGCGTCGGGACGTCGGGCAGGAAGGTTGGCGGGAATGCATAGATCTCCCGGTCCGTCTTGAAGGAGGTGTTGACGATCCAATAGATCGGAAACAGCGACCATGCGAGGAGCGCCGCCACTCCCATGACGATCCCCGCATTCCGGAGCGTTCTCTGGCGTGTGCTTTCAACCATCTCCCCTCCCCCTTGCAGCGGCTCCTATTTGGCATCCCTCAGCATCCGCCGCGTCAGCCAGACGATGATGATGAGGAACACGGGAACTGCCGAAACGATGACCGCCGATCCGAGCCCTAATTCGCTGCGGCGGATGCCGTATTCGTAGGCAAGCGTCGGCAGGATATGCGTTCGGTTGGCCGGGCCGCCGCCCGTCAGGATGAACACCATATGGAAGGAATTGAAGGTCCATACGCTCGACAGCATCACGGTGATCGCCATCACGTCTCTCAGCGAGGGCAGCGTCACCCGCCAGAAGCTCTGCCAGGGCGACGCGCCGTCCAGGGCAGCAGCCTCGTAGAGCTCGCGCGGAATGGCCGTCATGCCGGCGATGAACATCATTGCAAAGAAGGGTAAGCCGTGCCAGACGCTCGCCACGATGATGGCGCCCATGGCGATCTGCGGATCCGAGAGCCAGGCAACAGGCTCGGTGACGGCCCCGACCAGGAACAGAGCGGCGTTGAGAACGCCCGAGGTTTCATCGAAGAGCCAGCGCCAGCTCAGGCCCGCAATGAGCCCTGGCACGGCCCAGGGCAGGAAGACAAGCGTGCGAACGAGCGAGCGAAGCGGGAATTGCTGGGTGAGGATGACCGCGCAAAACAGGCCGAGGATTGTCTTGGCCGCAACCGTCACCGTGGTGACGAGGATCGAGTTCATCGTCGCGATCCGGTAGATCGGATCGCCCCAGAGCTTTGCGAAGTTGCTGAAGGCGACGAACTCGCCCCGGCGGCCGACTGACCGATCGGTCAGGCTGGTCGCGATGCCGTCGAGAAGAGGATAGGCGACGAGCCCAGCGAGGACGACGACGACCGGCAGGAGAAACAGATAGGCGGCCGGGGTGTTGCTCAGCGAGACCAGCGGACGGCTTCCCCGCCCTGAACCGAACTTGCCCGCAACCAGTTCCGCCATCCTCGAGCACCCCTAATCCTGTTGCGGTGCGGCGGTGCAGGTCGGGGTGGCCGCGCCTCCAGTCGGGATCCGACAGCGGTATGACCGGTCGTCGAAGCGCCTCCTCCGCAGGTTCCGGATCGGATACGACGCTGCGCCATGGGGCTTGCGGGATCGGCACGTCCGGAGCACGGCCCTTCGTTGCTTGGCGCCGCCGTGCGTCATACGGCGGCAAATGCGCCGAACGGGGCTCATGCTCGGTCTTGATGGCGCGACAAGGTGCACGGGCTACCTGCTGTGTACATCACGCTGGAGAGGTGCCCAGAGGCACACACCTCAAGTTCCGTATTGAACTTGTGGAGTTCAATAGAAGAATGCTAGCTTCCAGGACAAGCATTTGTCAAGGCTTGAGAGGTTGGTCGTCGATGTCGGAAAGGCACCGGATTCCAGTGATCGAGAAGATGATCGACGTCCTCTTCGCGATCGAGCAAAACCCGGACGGCATCACAATCAACGATATCGTGGCGGACCGAAGACTGCCGCGATCAACCGTGTACCGTATTCTGAACACCCTCGAAGCCGCGGAGATTGTCGTCAGCTACGGGGCCCCCGCCTCCTACGTGCTCGGACCCCGCATTCTGGGCCTGGCCGCCAACCTTCCGAATGTTCAGCATTGGAACGAGCTCGTTGCCAAGGCGCATCCCCTTATGAGCCGGCTGAGCCAGGAGCTTGGGGAGACCGTGAAGCTCTCCGTCCTGCACGACGGCAAGGCGCTCTGCATCGCCTGCGTCAGAGGTCAAAGCCTCTCGTCCCTGAATGGAGCGATCGGGCAACGGTTCCCGCTCCATGCAGGCGCAGCGAGCAAGATCCTCTTGAGCGGCCTGACCCGGCAGGAGCGCCGACGTCTCCTTCCCGAGAACCTGCCGGGGTTCACGCCTCATACCATTCGGGAGCACCAGGAGCTCGAGGCTGAACTCGAATCTGTTCTGGCGAACGGCTGGGCGGAGGACCGATGCGAATTCGCCCTCGGCGTGAGGGCGATCGGGGCCCCCATCCTGTCCTCCGGAAAGGTGATCGCGGCCTTGAGCGTCGCCTTCATCAGCGAGCAGCCAGCCGAACGGCTGGAACTCATCCGAAGTCGCGCCCTGACCGCGGCCGCCACCATGTCGGCATCGTTCGCGCCGCCCCGAAACAATCCTGCCAGGATCCCCGCCCGAGCGGGTTGAACCTCGGCCTCTCCCGCAGTCGCTCTGCAAGAGCCTCCCGGGCAACACCCGGCATGGCGCCCCCAAGTGGCTTCTGGCGCGGCGCATCGAGCCGGCACAGGATCTGCTTCAGAACTCGAACCCTGCCGGGCACGTCATAGCCCGGCGGCCGCACGACATGGCTGCGGTACTCGGGCCTCGGATAGTCCAGCAGGAGGGTTCAAGGGCCCCACTCTCTTGAGCTTGCTTCCCATGCGCTTCCCAATCCGGATTTCTGGCAAGCAGGACCAAACCCAACCAGCAGCTAAGTACCTGGATGACTTGGTGAGCGCGCTGGGACTCGAACCCAGGACCCTCTGATTAAAAATTTGCGATCCACTCCACTCACAACCCGACACCAGCCGCCAGAATCCTTGTTTATCAACGATAGCAGTTGCCACTTGCCGCCACAAGCCCGCTCGTCTACGCTCCAGCATGGTAGCTATTTGCGAGGTTAGCAACCATGGCCGAGCCAGCAACCAAAATCACCAAAGCGGCTGTCGACCGGCTTGCTCCCGGCGAAATGGTCTGGGATGCTGATGTGCGCGGCTTTGGGGTGCGCTGCCAGCGCCGCGACCGCGTCTACATGGTCAAGTACCGCTCACAAGGCCGACAGCGCTGGTTCACCATCGGCAAGCATGGCTCCCCCTGGACACCGGAACTCGCCCGGCGCGAGGCCAAGCGCCTCCTCGGCCTTGTGGCCGAAGGCAAGGATCCGGCCGACAAGAAGCAGAAGGACCGCTCCGCCCCCACGGTCGATGCGCTGGCGGACCGCTTCCTGGAGGAGCACGTGGAGGCCAAGTCCAAGGACCGCACCTTCACCGAGTACAAGCGCCTGGTGGAGCGCATCGTCAAACCCGAGCTGGGCCGCCTGAAGGTGGACGAGGTCCGCTCGTCCGACATCGAGAGGCTGCACCTGAAGTTCAGGGCCACGCCCTACCAGGCCAACCGGCTGGTGGCGCTCCTGTCGAAGATGTTCAACTGGTCGGGAAGGCGCGGGGAGCGCAATCCTTGTGTGGGGATCGAGCGCTTTGGCGAGCAGAAGCGGCGGCGCTATCTCTCCTCGGCGGAGTTGGCCCGTCTGGGAGCAGCCCTGGTCCGAGCGGAAGAGGAGGAGCTGACCTCGCCTTATGTGATTGCAGCCATCCGGCTCCTAGTGTTCACGGGCGCGCGGCTGACCGAGATCCTGACGCTGCGGTGGGACCATGTCGACCTGGAGCGGGGCTTTCTCAATCTGGCCGACCGCAAGACAGGGGCCAAGACGATCTACCTGAATGTCGCTGCCAAGAGGCTTCTGACCACCCTGCCCCGCCTGGACGGCAACCCTTTTGTGGTGCCCGGCGAGCGCCAGGGCAGGCACCTGGTCAACCTGGAGAAGCCCTGGCGCAAGGTCCGGGAAATCGCGCAGCTGCCTGACGTGCGTCTGCACGATCTGCGGCACTCCTTTGCGTCGATCGGGGCAGGAGCGGGTCTTGGGCTGCCGGTGATCGGGGCTTTGCTTGGCCATGCGCAGGCGGCGACCACGGCCCGCTATGCTCATCTTGCCTCTGATCCCCTGCAGCAGGCGGCCGATGTCATTGGTGAGAGGCTCACAGCACTACTGCAGGGGCTGGTTGAGGGCTATCCATCTGATCAACACTTACGACCTGCTAAATAAACGGTCTGATTTCGATGGCAATACCTGGTGGAACAGCAAATTTCATCCCCGAAGGCTTCGTATCAGTGGAAGAAGCATTTCACTCATATATTATTGTTGGTCGGCGGGTCACCGAGCATTTGCGACAGGCTAATCTGCTATTTGGTAATGCAGACGCAGACGAACTCGAACACGGACAGCCCGGAACAAAGAATTATTCAGACGCCAAACTCAAGTACTCGTTTAGGGAAGTGACGACAGGTTGGCTCCAACGCTATATTAGAAAAGCTTTGTACAGTGGAAAAATCACCGGCTTTACTTTGACCTCGCACGGAAAGCTCATAGAGATGCCTTCCGAAATTTGGGGCAGTACTGCTTTCGAAAGTATTGTCGAGGCTGGATATGCAACGCTCAAGGAGGGCCCAAATTCCGTTAGCGGCCGTGCGCTCATCCGGCGCGATGAGCTCGAAGCAGTTTGCGATAAGTGGCCGACCGGTCAATCTGTCCCAAGAGAAACTACTTCCGCCTACGTACCACCTTACATAGCATTCATGCTGAGGGCTGTCCAAGAACTGGGTTTGTCGGAGAGCCACCGAGCACCAAAGGAGGTCGTTGAAGGCTGGCTTCGTGAGCACTGGCCCAGCGACTTTGGAACGCCCACAGGAAACAAGATCAGCTATATGGCAACGTTTTTGCGGCACCCTGGCGATGAGAAGGGCGGCCACTTCAAGCCTGAGCGCACCAAGACGTAGGGTAGCAGGAATAGGGTAATACCCCTTACCAATACCCTTTCTCACGCTGCCGGTACCCTCCTACCCTTTCGCGCCTCGTTGCCATGGTGAGACAACCTCCGTCACCAGCCGTCACTACACGGCAACAGCACGGAGCAAACAATGATCTCTGTTCCCATTAGCAGCACGACACCTCTGAACACCGCAGGAGAGATCCCTCGGATCTTTTTGACTCAGAGGGAGGTGTCTGCGCTCTTGCGTCTGTCACCGCGCACACTTGAACGCCATCGACTGGCTGGCACGGGTCCAGCCTACGTGAAGCTCGGCCGCAAGGTTGTTTACAAGCGGGAGGCTGTCGAAGCTTGGGCCGCCGCCAACACCTTCAGCAGCACCTCCGCAGTGCAAGGGTCAACGTATTAACCCGCTAAGCAGATCGCCTCCCAACCCGCCTCAGCAAAAGAAGGCCCCGCGACGAGGTCCGTGCGGGGCTAAGGACTATCAGCATGCAACGATATAAATCACCCGGCAGCCGTCGTCAAGTGAACTCGTGTCCTGATCTGTTCGATTGGGCGCAGCAGAACGAGCTTCTCTCCAACCTGGTCATTCGCTCCGTGTCACGCAGGCTCCGGCTAAGCCCGGCCACAGCTGCTGTCGTGGCAGAACTGGCGGGCATCGTGCGGGAGGCATGCCATGACTGAGCGCCTGTTTACCCACGCTCGTGTCGCCGGTGTCTTCACCTCTCTGCCGCAGCTGACCCGCTACGAAGTGGAGGGTCTCGACAGCATGGGCGTTCCCGTGAGTGCTCTCATGGGCCCTCCCCCGGTCAAGGCGGGATACGTGCTCTTTGGCCAGCATAGCTTCGAGTTCGAACAGCACTGTCCGCTCGGTGTCGAGGCTATGCCCGCCCTCATCTTCCCCATCCTCGATCGGCAGGGCGATGCCTGGGATATGGTCGCCTGGTGCGGCAGGACGGGGCAGCTTGCCTCATGGCTTGGCCGGGCCTGGGCCATCGGCGACGACACCATCTACCGGCCTCGCCTTTCGGACCACGGTGGCCTGCCGATCTGGCGCGATCCCCTGCGGTACCTGCAGGCGAACCGTGAGGGCATCGTGATCGTCCGCCCGCGTGCGGCGCTGCACTACCTCGTCGATGCGGAGCCCCTGCTTGCCGAAGACGCCCTGCACGGCCTGGAGCTCGAGGAACTCCTCACCCGGCCACGCCCGCGCATCCTCGTCCCGGCTCCAGAGGCGATCGCCGCATGACCACACACACCTCCTTTGTCGAGTTGCAGGCTGCTGTCTCCGACCCATGGCATGCGCCAGATCCGTCGTATCTCGGGAGCGGCCGCCGGGCCGCTCCGCCCTTCCCGGTGTCAACGCTCGGGACCTTCTGGGCCGCGTACGTGGAGCGCGCCGCAAAGGGCGCCTCCGCACCCCAGGATTATGCCGCCACGTCTCTGCTGGCGGTGGTCAGTGCCCTCCTGGCCAACGTGCGCTGGCCGCATGCAGGCGCAGCCTGGAAAGAGGCCCCGGTTCTCTGGTTGTGCAATGTTGGGTCTCCGGGTTCTAGCAAGTCGCCCGCCGCTGACCCGCTTCTCGATCTGCTCCAGCATGTGGAGGGGGTCATGGGGGCTGACTTTGATGAGCATTGGCGCCAGTACGAGCTTGAGCGAGAGGTGGCCGAAGCCGCGCGTTCGGACTGGCAGGCCAAGGTCAAAGTAGCTGTGTCCAAAGGCGATGATCCGCCGATGACTCCTCCACCGCCACCCCGTGCGCCCGAACGCCCGCGGGTGCGCGTGTCTGATGTCACCGTCGAGAAGCTCGCGTCCCTCGCGGCCGCCCTCCGCCGTGGGCTGCTTCTCCAGCGGGACGAGATCGCCGGATGGCTCGGAGCCTTCGACAAGTACGGCGGCGGCGGCTCCGACCGGGCGTTCTGGCTGGAGGCGTTTGGCGGACGTCCCTTCCTGGTAGATCGGGTCAAGCACAAGGAGCCGGTCCGGGTGCCGCACCTGAGTATCGCCGTACTCGGCGGCATCCAGCCTGACAAGCTGCCCACGATCATCGGCGGGGCGGAGGATGGCTTTGCAGCCCGCTTCCTGTTCGCCTGGCCTGAGGTCAAGCCACGGTTTCAGCTCGCCCGTGACATCCGGGACGAGAGCGCCGCCAGGGCCGCCCTGGCTCGCCTGATTGAACTGCCCATGGATCCCGAGGGTGACGACCTCGGTCCACGATCTATTCGGCTCGACTCTGAGGCTGCGGACTTGCTGGAGCAGTTCGGGGACGAGATGGCCCTGCAGGCTCATGAGGCTGTCGGACCTATGGCTCACACTTACTCGAAGGCACGCGGGTTTGTGCTGAGGCTTTCGGCTCTCGTCGAGCACCTCTGGTGGTGCGGCGGGGAGACAGGCCCTGCGGAGCCTGAGACCATCAGCCCACCGGCTGTCGCAGCGGCGGTCCGGCTGATGGGGGAGTACTTCATCCCCATGGCAGAGCGGGTCTTTGGCGATGCCTGCATTCCTCACGGCGACCGGCTGGCCATGACCCTTGCCCGTCATCTGCGTTGCAACCGCCTGCGGACGTTCAATGCGAGAACGCTCCGGCGCGAGGTCCAAGGACTGCTCAGCAAGCCAGAGGATATGGCCAAAGCCTGCGAGGTGCTGGAGCAGGCCGGACTTGTGCGGCTGAACTCCACAAGGGCGGAAGGAGCGCGAGGCCGGCGGGCGCTCGACTATCAGGTTCATCCCCTTGTCTGTGAGGCACCCGGGCCGGCTTTAGGTACCTCTGCCAAAATTGCCAAAAATGCCAAAACTCCCCGTTCGCCGCATTTTGGCAATTTTGACAATTTTGGCACGGCCCTAGAGACAGCCGCAGACGATGAGGAGGTGAGCCCATGAAGGACGAGACATGGGACTATACACCTGCCGACTTGCCCGATCCTGATGTTGGGGAAGCCTCCGAGTTGCGCGAACCTTGTGGCACAGCCGTCCGGCAGGACGAGCGCATCGGAAGGGTCTACGTGCCCCAGGAGATCCCGCCCGCTCCTCCTGTTACGCCTACCCCTGCGCAGAAGCGGCAGATCCGCAACGCGCGCAAACAGGTCGCGGCAAAGATGCCTGCACCCGAGGTGCGCATCGGCCAGGATGCTCATGGCCGCCCCGTGCTGGGGCTTCCCCACACTGATGAGGCGGGCTGGCACGCTCAGGTGAAGGCCGCCTTCGGCACTGTCTCCGGAGCCTTTGTCGATGCCGAGATCCTCCGGCTTCTTGCGGCCCTGCGCGCCACCCGGGACGACCTGCCCCTGGAGACTAAGGTCAATGCCGCTCTGGCGGTGATTGCCGGGGTCGCGCCACGCAATGAAGTGGAGGCCCTGCTGGCGGTGCAGATGGCCCTGACCCACATTGCCGCCATGCGCATGCTCACCGAGGTAAACCGCCTCAGCCCGCATGTCTCGACAGGAGGCGTGGCCATTGCTGGAACAATCAGCACAAAGCTGCTTCGGGCGTTTGTAGGACAGGCCGAAGCGCTAGCGAAACTCCGACGCCCGGCTGTGCAGGTGGTCAGGGTGGAGCGGGTCAACGTGGCTGCCGGGGGGCAGGCCATCGTAGGAGCAGTCACCCACCCCAGACATGGGGCCTACCCAGAAAACCAGGATCAACCCTATGGAACGGAACACGAGAGAGCCCAAGAGCCTGCGGTTGACACCCCGGTGCGGAGCAAAGAGGCGGGACGGCTTGCCCTGCCAGAAGCCCAGAGCCAAGGGCCGGAGCCGGTGCCGCCTTCACGGCGGCGCACCCGGCAGCGGCGCACCGAGAGGTAAGGCGAACGGGCGCTACAGCCATGGCCTGCTCACAGCAGAGGCCATCGAGGAGAGGATTGCTCTCTCAGAAATCCTGGAGAGGAGAGGCAAATGACGGTAGGACACTCCCGCTTCGACAGGAAGAGTTCCTGCGGAGGTCGTGGAGCGGCGCCTCTGGCTAGGACGATCCCTGAACACGAAGGTCTATAGGTCGGCTCACCGCGCCTTTGCGGAAGTTCGGCGTACTTCCGGAATGTGCCAAAAGCGGACCTACACCGTCATGCCTGAGGCAGCTCACCGGGACGACTTGCGCATATAGACCCGCCGCAGCCCCTTCTCCTCAACCCGATGCGGCTCGGTGTAGTTGGGGTCTCCCGGGCAAACCATAGGTCCGGCCAGGCCCATTTGAGCAGAGTTTCATCCACTATAAATCGAGGCTCGCTATACGGTCGGCTAGCTCGGCGTTGCGGAACGGCTTGGTGAGACGAGGCAGGTCGGGGGCGATCCCCTCCGTCTCAGCGTAGCCGGAGACGATCAGTACCGGCAGACCGGCCGCCTTCTCGCGCAGCGTGCGCGCTAGGTCCGCCCCGCTCATGCCGGGCATCAGGTGGTCTGTCACGAGGAGATCAGGCCTCTCGCCTGCCTCGACAAGGCGCAAGGCCTCCTCGGCCGAGCCTGCCTCGATCACCTCGAACCCCAAGTCCATCAGCATGTCGGCAGTGCTCATCCGCACCAACTCCTCGTCGTCAACGAGCAGCGCCTTGCCTCGGCCCCTGTGCGACTTAGGCTTGACCGCCAGCTCGTCCTCCGCGCCGACGGGTACGGCGCTGATCGGCAGCCAAAGCTCGACCGTCGTGCCGCCGCCGACGGCGCTGACGATTGTCAGCGCGCCGCCAAGCTGGGCGGTGAGGCCGTGCACCATCGAGAGGCCCAGGCCCGTACCCTTGCCGATGCCCTTTGTCGAAAAGAATGGCTCGACTGCGCGGGCGAGCGTCGCTTCGTCCATGCCGACACCGGTGTCGGACACGCAGAGGAGCACGTAGTGCCCCGGGCGCAGCTTCGTCCGGTGCCCGGCCCGCACGCTCTGCCGCTTGACCTCAATCGTCAGCACGCCTCCGTCGGGCATGGCGTCGCGCGCGTTCACCGCGAGGTTGAGGAGCGCCATCTCGAGCTGATTCGGATCCGCTATTGCGGGCGGCAGATCCTCACCGAGCACGACCTTCACGTCGATGGTCGGCCCAAGCGTCGACTCGATGAGCCCTGCCATGCCCTCGACGAGCGTGCCGAGGTCAACCGCGCTCGGTTGTAGAGGCTGGCGTCGCGCAAACGCCAGGAGACGCTGGACCAGCGTCTTCGCGCGATCGGCCGACTGCAGCGCGCCGTCAATCAGCCGACGCTCGCGCTCGTTGCCCAATCCGCGGCGCGCCAGCATGTCCAGGCTGCCGATGATCGGGGTGAGCAGGTTGTTGAAGTCGTGAGCCACACCGCCGGTGAGCTGGCCCATTGCCTCCATCTTCTGCGACTGGCGGAGCGCTTCCTGGGCTGCCTCGAGCTCGGCAGCCGCTTCCTTCTCCGCCGTCACGTCCCGGCCCACCGCGTAGAACACGTCGCCTTCCGGCACCAGTGCCCACGAGATCCAGCGCCATGACCCGTCGGCATGGCGGAGCCGATCCTCGAAGCGGGGCACGCTCTCGCCCCGGAGGAGCACCTCCATCACCCTACGTACAGCATCGTGATCGTCCGGGTGGACTTGTTCAGGGAACGGCAGGGACAGCAGTGCCGCCGTGTCCATGCCCAACGTGGTCTCCCAAGCCGGATTGATAGCTTTGAGGCGGCCGTCGAAACCCATGATCGCGAACAGGTCGCGGCTCATCGCCCAGACGCGGTTGCGCTCAGCGGTCCGCATCTCAACTTGACTCTCCAGCGTCTCGTTCAGCTCGCGCAGGCGTTCCTTGGCTGTCTTACGCGCCGTGATCTCGATGGCAGTGCCGATGACTCTGAGGCAGCGCGCATCCGATCCTAATCCGTCGAACACACCGCGACCTTTGGCTGCCACCCAGCGGATGACGCCATCCTCCTTGCCCACCGTGCGGTACTCGACGTCGTAGAGCGTCCGACTTGCCGGGTCAGCGGCTCCGGCGAAAGCCGCGGTCGTCGCGTCACGGTCGTCTGGGTGAAGCCCGTCGTAGAAGTCCTGCATCGTGACCGGGCTTCCGGCCGAGATCCCGAACATCGCCTTCGTCCGCGGTGGCCAGATCAGCACGTTGTTCACGACGTCAACGTCCCAAAAGCCGATCTCGGCGTTGTCGACCGCCAGCCTCAGCCGCTCCTCACTCTCGCGCAGGGCGTTCTCGACCTCGCGACGCTTGTCGATGTCGATTACCGAGCCAACATAGCCCAGGAACTCGCCGTTCGGTCCCAAGCGAGGGGACGCGGCGTCGATCGCCCAGCGGTAGACGCCATCGGCGCGCCGCAACCGATACTCGAGCCGGAACGGCTCTTGATTTGCGCTGGCGGCGAGGAAGACCTCGCCCGACCAGCCCTGGTCGTCAGGGTGGACGGCCTCGAGCCAGCCGAAGCCTTCTCCTTCCGCCTCGCTCTGGCCGGTAAACTCGTACCAAGAACGGTTGAGGTACGTGCAGCGGGCGTCGGCGTCGGTCACCCACATCATGACGGGGGCTTGGTCCGCCATGTTGCGGAACCGCGTCTCACTCTCCTGCAGCGCAAGCTCGGCATTGCGGCGCGCCGAGATGTCATTGAACAGGATGGCGACACGGCGCTGCACAGGCTCGCTCGTTCGAAAGGCGTACACGTCAAACCAGCGGCCGAGCATATCGGATCCCTGCTCAAAGCGCTCCGGCTGACCAGTCCGTGCGACCCGGCCGTAGATCTCGAACCAGTGCTCCTCGAGGTCAGGCGCCGCCTCGCGCAACCAGCGACCGAGGACTGCCTCGGGGAAGCCGGTCTGGCAGTAAAAGGCGGGGTTCGCTTCAATGACGCGGTAGTCGACGCGCCCGTTCGGTTCACTGAGATCGACCTCGACGACGCAGAAGCCAGACTCAATCGACTCGAACAGCAGGCGGTAACGCGCCTCGCTCTCGCGCAGCGCGTCCTGGGTTTCCCTACGATCAGTGACATCGCGCCAGAACACGGCGAGCGCCCCGTCGGCCGTTGGAGAGGCTCGCATGTCGAGCCAGCGGGCACGCCCGTTCTCGAAGGCGTAGCGGTGCTCCAGCGACACCGACACCCGCTCCGCCATAGCTCGCTTGTAGAGGCGACCCAGCTCTGAGTCCTCGCTGCCCGGGTAGACCTCCCAATGCGATCGGCCGACGATCTCCTCACGGGGACGACCATCCAGGCGGAGTGCCTCACTGTTCTGCTCCAAGATCGTGAAGTTGGGGCCAAGCACACCGAAGCCCTCGTCCATGCCGTCCAGAATGCGCCGCAGCCGCGCGTCACGCTCACGAAGTTCGGCGTCGGCCTGTACCTTCGCCGTAACCTCGATCAGAGGGTGGAACACGCCCCCGACGCTGCCGGATTCATCTCGCACTGGCTGGAAGCTGCCGGTGAAGAAGCGCTCCTTGACGCGGCCGTTTGGCGTGAGAAGCGGCACCGCGTGCTCGTCCATGGTGATCGTCTCGCCAGCGAACACGCGGTCGAAGACCGGACCGAGAAAGGGCTCGTAGGCCTCGCTCCAGTTCTCGGCCGCCGGTCTGCCGAGGGCAGCAGGATGCCGTTCCACCGCAATCGGCACATAGGCGTCATTGTAGAGCTGCACGCGCTCCGGCCCCCAGACGATCGACACGGGGCTTGGAGACGCCAACATGATGTCGACGGCGGTCCTCAGACTCTGCGGCCAGGCCTCCATCGGCCCGAGCGGGGTCCCCGCCCAGTCGTGCACCCGGATGCGCTTGGCCATCTCGCCGCCACCGAGGACGAGGGTTGATTTCAAAGAGGACGGTTGAACAACGGCCACGCTTTGCCTTCCTGACGATGCCTTCCCTGTCCATCCTGCCTTACGACAGGGATTCAGCTCGCGCGACAGGCAGAGCCTAGCGCCGCGCCACCTGACGCAGCTCGTTATGGTCCATGTGGATCACGCCATTGTTGCCATAGGTGTTGACCCCGGCCACCTCAGGACGAGCCCGCAAGTAGGCCACGACCGCCCAACGGTCGCCCT